>ERZ773359.132-NODE-132-length-96255-cov-19.438378_pt1 | contig 96255 bp, 79 predicted proteins | sample MGYA00374955_ERZ773359 | MGnify/ENA primary metagenome ERZ773359 (study PRJEB29098, sample SAMN04486028) | biogas fermenter metagenome | study: EMG produced TPA metagenomics assembly of the Biogas fermentation microbial communities from Germany - Plant 4 DNA1... | reverse complement strand
TTTTTATGCTTAAAACCTTTATAAAAGAAAGACTACAATGCCTACTAATGCCTAAATTCACTCCCCGCGCAACTCCCCATCTCAACGTGCTCTAAATGTCCAAATTTGTCATATTTTAGCGGTGTTAGCATTGTGTCTTTCCCATTAAAAATCAAACAAAAAGTAGCGTAGCAAGCTGTTTTTCAGCCTACTACGCTACCTGCGTCATGGTGGGGACGGTTGGGATCGAACCAATGACCTCATGCATGTCAAGCATGCGCTCTAACCAGCTGAGCTACGCCCCCGAAGTGCTTACTATTATACCACAACGCAGAGCAAATTTCAATTGTTGATATTGCACAAATATCGACATGTTTATTATGCACTATTTTGAACGTGAGTTTAAAATAGCCGATATTTCCTGTAAATCCTCCGGTGTATTTACTCCCCACATCTCGGTTTCGTCGGGTGTGATATAGGCGTCAACACGCTCGCCAGCCGAAATAAGCACCGAAACCGTGTCGGTCAAATAATACTCGCGCTTGGGATTGTCGTTTTTTATGTTCGCCAGTGCATACCTGAGTTTTGTTGCATCGAATATGTAGGTGCCGACATTGAGTTCGCGTACAAGTTTCTGCTGGGGCGTGCAGTCCGCATCCTCCACAATCGCTACTACGTTGCCCGGCTCGGGTTTTAATTTGTCGCGTATCACCCGCCCGAACGGCAGCTCGCGCCGGCTGACGCAGGACAGCAATGTGCAGGCGCAGCCCGAGCTGCGATGTCGCTCGAGCATGCGGACGACCGTTTCGCGGCGCACAAGCGGCATATCGCCGTTTAGGATTAGCACCTCGCCATCATAACCTTCAAACATGGGATGGGACATGCCGCACATGACTGCATAGCCGGTGCCATAGGCGTCCTCGCCCTGCCTTACAAATGTATAATCGGGGAACGACTCCTCTACTTTTTCGGCGAGATACCCCGTTACGATTACGATGTCCTCCTTTTTACAGCAAGACGCGGTTTCAAGCACATGTGCAAGCAGCGGTTTTCCGCCCGCCATGCGCAGCACCTTTGGCAGGTCGCCGCCCAGCGACGCAAGCCTTGTTCCCTTGCCTGCCGCCATTATTATAGCTTTCATAATGTTTATAACCTCTATAAATAATGTAATATCTATGTTATTATACTACTCGCTTACGCAAATGACAATAGTAACCGAAAACCAATGCAGCACAAACCGCCTGCCCGGATAAATCCGAGCAGGCGGAAAACATGGTTTAAAAACGCCTGCACCGATTGCGGCAAAGCGCTTGTTCCTATGCGCTTTCGCTTACCTTTGTGACGCCCGGCGCCATGCGGCTCATCTGGCGCTGTGCCATGACAAGGCCATAGTAAATGCCGTTTTTGTTTTTCATCAGCTCATCGTGGGTGCCGACTTCGGCGACCGTGCCTTTATCGAGCACCACCAGCCTTGTGGCATTACGCAGCGTAGACAGCCTGTGCGCGATTGCAAGCGTCGTGCGATTTTTTGCGAGCCTTTGCAGCGCGTCCTGAATCTGCTTTTCAGTTTCTGTGTCCAGCGCCGATGTCGCTTCGTCCAGTATCAGTATCTTGGGGTCGTGCAGCAGGGCACGAGCTATAGCAACGCGCTGGCGCTCGCCGCCGGAAAGCGTGTAGCCCCTTTCGCCCACTTTGGTATTGTATGCGTCCGGCAGTTTCATGATAAACTGGTGCGCGCCGGCGAGTTTTGCCGCGGTGATAACCTCCTCGCGCGTGGCATCGGGCTTTGCATAGACGATATTTTCGTATATAGTGCCCGAGAACAGGAAGGTCTCCTGGAGCACTACGCCGATTTGTGAGCGCAGCGACTCCTGCGAGATGTCGCGTATGTCATGCCCATCGATTTTTATGCAGCCGTCGTCTACGTCGTACAAGCGCATGACAAGGTTTATAAGTGTCGATTTGCCGACACCCGATTTGCCGACGATGCCGATAAACTCGCCGGGCTTGATTTCAAGGCTCACATGGCGCAGTACATCTTTCGATTCATCGTAACCGAACGAAATGTCCTCTATGCTTATATGGCCTTCAATTTTCAGGTCGATTGCATTTTCCTTGTCGGCTACGTCAACCTTTTCGTCGATAATATCGAAAATTTTGATGATGCTGGTCATAACCCTGACCAAACGGCGCGGGAAGTTTGCCATCCAGCTCAGCGGCCCGTAGATTATAGATACATACGACGAAAACTGCTGCATTTCTCCCAGCGTCATGGTGCCGCCAAGTATCTTCGAGCCGACATAGTAGAGAAGGAAGAACTCGCCGACCCCCATGAAAAAGCCGATTACCGGAAATATCAGCGCAAATGTACGCTCGTTGGCAATGGATATGTCGCGCTCGTCGGCGGTCGCCTTGTCATAGCGCTCCATCTCGGCTTTTTCCATACCGAAAGCCTTGACGACGCGTATGCCGCTGAATATGTCGTGCAGCACCGAGTTGGATTTTGCACTCAACGTCCACTGCTTGTGGAAGCGTTTATGTATGAATCGCCAGAACAGGCGATATGCAACCATTATAAACGGCACCGGCAGCAGAATCATCAGCGCAAGCCGCCAGTCGTATATAAACAGCAGGACGCTGATGGAGACAAACACAAGAAGCTGCTGGACTATGTCGCCAAGCTGATAGGTTATAAAATTCTGCAGCGTCTCGGTGTCGCCCGTGATCCGGTTTATCAGCTCGCCCGCCGTGCGTTTTGACACGCGTTTGAGCGACAGCATTTCTATTTTGTTGAACACCATCGAGCGCAGCTTGACAATGACGCGGTTGCTCGCCTCGACCATTGTCAGCGAACGCAGTATCGTCAGTATGCGTGACAGTACACTTACGCCGAAAATGCAGCCTATAACCGACAAGAATCCGGCAAATTTAGGCATCTGATCGGCTTTTATGTAATCGTCGACGAGTATGCGGTTGAAATACGGCCCGAGCAGGTTTAGTGCCGATATGACAAAGTACATTACAACCGAGACGATTATATAGCCCTTGTAGGGTTTTGCTATCTCCCATACCCGTTTCAGATACTGCTTTTTATCCGCACAGTGCGGGCATACGTTTGAACCGGGTGAATACGGGCGGTGGCATTTAGGGCAGTATATGTCGACTTCCTCTTCATACGAGCTGTCAAAGACGCCGCTTTCAAGATAGCGGTTCAGCCGCTTTGCGAGCGTCGCATAAAGCAGGTTCAGCGACATATTCGACCTGCACAAAAGGATTTCCTGCTCGTCGCCGGTCAGAATCTCAAGCGTTGTGCAGCCTATGCCCGGGACGCATTTTATCTCTTTAACGTCCGCCATGCTGTATTCGGCGGCAAGCGTTCCGTCCCGGTACACTTTTATCTTTTCTTTTGTAAATCCTACCAGCCCGTCGACAAGCTGTTTTTCCGAATCGGGCGGCAGGTCGAACGGCAGAGCGACTATAACGTCGTCGTGCTGGACGGTTTTGTCAAGCTCGACAAAACGTTTTATCAGCTCTTCGCGTGATTGCATTGGTTCTTTCACCTCCGATTTATGGGTGAGGCAGACCGGCTGTGCTTACAGGTACAGCTCTATCAGCCGGTAACTTTTGCGGTCGAGCGCCTCCAAATCGGGGACTTCATAGCGGTTGCCGTTCATATCCACGATAAAGATGCGCGTCGGGGTGACTCTGAGTATGCTGCGATATGTGTCCTGCACCGTAAACTGCAGCGGCCCGATGTCGGTTTCGACCTTCCAGTATGAAAACCCGTATCGCTCTTTCACCTGCTTGATTGCCTTGATTTCAGGCGTGTAGTACTTGCGCTCAAGCTCTTCTTCAAGCAGCTTTCGTATTTCCGGCTCAATATTGCGAAGGTCGCCTATTATTCCTATCTCGTTTTGGTCTTTGTCAAGCACAGAAATGTATCTATACGGGTCGTCGAACGGGAACGCGCGGTGAAGGAACACCCTGTCCCATGTCTTTTCCTCGCGCTCGCCGTTTTCGTTTTCAATTTTTGCCCGAAGCGCGAGAAAGTCGCTGTTTTTATAGAACACGGCATTGCCCGCAGCCGCCTCCTCGTCCAGCCTGACGATCTTTACAACGTCGCGCAGCGCGGTTGCCGATTCCGTGTTTGCTTCGGATTTTCGTGTGTCCGCCACTATGTAACCACTCCAATCGCATGTAAACGTGTTCCGTTATGTTTCTATGTTTCGGTTGAGCGTCCGTCATTTTATTCTGCGATCCCTATGCTCCTGAGCGCTTCAAGCTGCAATCTGTAAAGCCTGAAGTAAATGCCTTTCTTTGATATAAGCTCGGCATGTGTGCCGAACTCGGGCATTTTGCCGTTTTCGAGCACAATCAGATAGTCGGCGTCGCGCAGCGTGGAGAGCCGGTGAGCGATCATTATAGTGGTTCGACCCACCACCAGCTTTGCCAGCGCGGCCTGTATCTGACGCTCGGTCTCGGTATCCATCGCAGCAGTAGCCTCGTCGAGTATCAAAATCTTGGGGTTGCGCAAAATTGCGCGGGCAATAGATATGCGCTGTCGCTCCCCTCCCGACAGGTCCTTGTAACCGAAACCGATGCGCGTCGAATAGGCGTCCGGCATCTTCATTATAAAGCTGTGAGCGCCCGCAATCTTCGACGCCTCGATTACCTCTTCATAAGTAGCATCGGGCTTTGCATATCGAATATTGTCAAGTATTGTGCCGGCGAACAGATATGTCTCCTGCGACACAATGGCGACGTTGCGTCGCAAATCGTCGAACGCTATGTCGCGCACGTTGATGCCGTCAATAAGTATCTCGCCCTCGGTTGTGTCGTATAGTCTGATAAGCAGGTTGGCAAGCGTGCTTTTGCCCGCCCCGGTGTGGCCGACGATACCGATTACCTGGCCCGGCTCGATGTTAAATGAAACCCCGTCGATAACCTTGCGGTTTTTATCGTACGAGAAGGAAACATTGCGGAAGGTAACACGCCCCTGCACGCTCGGCATGCGGACGGGGTTTTCGCGTTCTGCAACATCCGGCACTGCGTCCATGATTTCCGAGAGCCTGTGCATGGCATTCATGCACGAGGAAGCCCAGTTTACCATATCGACGAAGAAATACATGGGGTTCCAAATCATATTCATATACGATACAAACACAAGCAGCGTGCCGTACGTCATCTCGCCTTGTATAACCTTCCAGCCGCCGACAAGCCACACGACAATGTTGGCGATATATAATAGGAAGCTCGTTGCAGGAAACGCGATGTTTTCAAATCGGCGCATGTCGCGGTCAGCGCCGGCCAGTGCCTCGGAATGCATTTTGAAGCGCGCCATCTCGCGCTTTTCTTTTGAGAATGCCTTTACCACGCGCACGCCCGAAAGCACGTCGGACAGCATGGAATTGAGCTCGCGCGAACGTGAATACTGGTGTGCCCACAGCTTTTCCATGCGATTGAACAGCCAGGCTATGAGCATTACCATAAACGGTATGACAATCACCGAAAGGAAGGTCAGCCAGAAATCCATGATAAACATCAGCAATATGACCACTATTCCCTGCACGATGTTTACCGTGAAATATGGCAGGCCGTCCACAAAGAACCAGTATATGTTGTTGGCGTCGCGGTTAACCTGTGTCATAAGTCCGCCTGTCTGACGCCCGGTGAAAAACGAAATCGAAAGACGCTCGATAGCGCCGAATATGACCTTTTTAAGGTCGTATACCACATGCGCCGAGATATAGGCGCTTACCCAGCCGCCGACCATCGTTATAAGCGTGGAAAGCAGCCTTGTACCGACAACTATCCCGAGCACCAAAAGCAGCTGGCCGTAGTATTTGCCGTTTTTGTCAAGCACCTGGTCATAGTAGAACCCCGAGCTTACATACGGCCCGATAACGCCAAGTGCGCTCATGACTATGAGCATCAGAAGAGAGGCCCCAATATAGACCTTGTACTTGGCGAAAAACATGGCAAACCGCGCGATAATCTTGCTTTTATCCATGCAGTGCGGGCATATTTTGCGCTCCGGATTGGCATAACGCTGTCCGCACTTGGGACAAAACAGCTCTTCTTTTTTGTCCTCCGCGTCGAATTTAAGCTCGCCGGTCTCGTGGTATCTGTTTACATACTTGACAAACAGCCGCATATCGGCTTTGCAAGTATTGGTAAACCGGGTGATTAAAATCGGCTCGCCTTTAATTTCGAAAGACGCTTTACCCTGCGCGGCCGGCTCCTCTTTTTCTTCTTCGGGCATCGGGCGGCCCTCTTCTATTGCGCGCCGGATTTCCTCTGCCCTTCTCTTCTCCCGCTCTTCTCTTTCTTTTGTCTCCTCGCGCGCTTTCCGGACGCGCTCGGCTTCGAGCTTTGCGTTTTCGTCGTCAAGCTGAATCGCGCAGAGGCGGCAGGTCGAAATCAGTTCTTCTATCCAAAAATCCTTGAGATTTGCAAGCGGATAATACTCATACGAAATTTGCTCAAAATCGTATATAACGCGGCTTTTTGCCTCTGCATATTTACGCATAAGGCTTTTTGCCGCGCTGATAGGCCCTTTTTTCCGGTTGTTTTCGGCTTCGGTCACTGCGGCAAGTCCGCCGTATTCGGGATAAGGCGTTTTCATCCGCTTTTTGGGGGTCACGGTCTTAATGCCGCCGATGACAATGAGGTCATCTACGGTTACCAAAAGCCAGTTATCACAATAAACGCCGTCGGCATTCATATCCGAACGGACGCAAATTTTTATGTCACTTTCGGCAATACCTTTTTCAGCGAGCTTTTTTATCAGCTCGCGCGGCATTTTGCTAAGTTCAATCAAATTCTTCCCTCCTTAACTGGAGCGATCGTGAGCTGTGGATGCACAGACAGTGCAGCCGGCACGCAGTATTGCTTCCGTCGATTATACCGCAAACCGGTCGACTCTGCAAGCAACTGTCCGTTGCGGCAAGCAAACTACTGATTGACTTTCACCTGCACCGCCGTGCATTCTGCCGGTCTGTCTGCAAAACTGACAGATCTGCACCTGCGGCAAATAGCATAAAAGCTGCCGAGACGCGAATACGCACAATTGGTATTATAGTGTTTTTAACTAAAAAAGTCAACAAATAAAAATGTTTTATTCTGTAAATGTAATACAGATGCAACAAATAATTGCTACAATTGTGGTTTTTATATATATATATATTCTTTAAAATTCATTGAGATATATTGATACACGTTGACAAATCACATTTAATAGGTATATAATAAGATACACTCGACTGACCGGGAGGTTTTAACTTGCAAGATGCTATAAAAAAACTGCTGTCCGCACTACTTGCGACCGCGATGCTTTTTGCGGCGACAGCCTGCTCGGATGCGGGCGATAAGACAGGTACTACTGCCGACCCGTCCGGCACCGCTGAAACCGAGCCTGACGAAACGCGCGTTTACCCCGACTTGCCGGACGTGAAATTTGACGGCTATGAGTTCAGGATGGCTCACTGGGAAATCTCCGGTGCGACAATACTGTACGACCTTGATGCCGATGAGGAAACCGGCGACATTATCAACGACTCGGTATACAAACGCAACCTCGCAATTGAAGAAAATTACAATGTGCAAATATCCGCGGATTATCTCAACCACGCAGACCTTATAAACACCTGCACCAAAACCGTCAGAGCCGGCGATCTCCCCTATGACGTGTATTTCCCCCGCACTTATGAAAGCACCCAGCTCGTGCAGCAGGGAGTTCTGCTTGACCTTCATACATTGCCATATATAGACTGGGACAAACCCTGGTGGGACTCTCAGTCGGTTGCCGAGCTTTCGCTTAGCGGCATGCTGCCAATGGTAGAAGGCGACATCACGCTCATGGACAAAAGCGCAACCGCATGCATTTTCTACAACAAGAAAGTGCAAAAAGACAACGCAATCGAAGACCTGTACCAGCTTGTTTATAGAAACGAGTGGACGCTCGACAAGATGGTCAGCCTGTCAAGATCGGTTACAGCCGATCTCAACGGCGACAGCGTGCTTGACGGAAACGACCGCTGGGGCGTGGTGGCGTATGACGACTGGACATACATCATGCTTCACGGCAGCGACTGTCGCTATGCAAGCAAAGACGAAAACGACTCTCCGATAATTGCGTTCGACAACGAGCGCACCTTCACCGTCGCACAGAAAATCCTGGATTTGATGTGGGACGAAACATTCTTCCTTCACACCAATAAGCTGGCTGGCGGCCCGACACCAATCGCGATGATGGCTGCCGACCAAATGCTATTCTATGTCGAGCGCATAGTCGTAACCGAGAAGCTGCGCGCGGTTGAAAGCGACTTCGGAATCCTGCCGGTGCCCAAGTTCGACGAAAACCAGAAAAATTACGGTCATTCGGTCTCCATCCACACCTCCGGTATTCTGACCGTGCCGCTGAACGCAGTTGAGCTGGAGATGACCGGTATCCTGCTCGAGGCGCTCGCCGCCGAATCAAGATATGTTGTGATCCCCGCGTATTATGACATCGTGCTTAAAGACAAATATACGCGCGACGCCGAGTCGGTCGATATGCTTGACACTATACTCGGCAACCGCGTATACGATCTCGGCGAGTTTTATCAGTTCGGCGGCTTCAACGAGATGTTCCTGCGCGCATATCCGAACAACAGACGCGACATAGCATCGCTGTTTGCGCAAAACAGCAAGAAGATGCAGACCGAAATCGACAGGCTGATAAAGAACATCGAAAAACAAGTGCAAGCAAGCTAAATACTTTGTTTAAGACTGCGGCATGTCCGAGTATTCGGACATGCCTTTTTGTGCCGCAAATTCGCGAAAATCAAATCCTCGCATATATCCAAAATAAAATTATGCATTGTGCGGTAAAATATCGGCAGGTATTGCGGCTGCATCCCCCACGTTTGGTTGACAATGCCATGTTTTTGTGTTATACTTGCCGCGGTAATCGCTGATGCTATTTTATGTATTTCGGTAAGAAAATGAAAAAAACTGTTGAAAAAATACGGGAACATCTCGCTGAAAACGACTATCGATTCCTCATCGCGGCGTTTTTCATCCCGCTCGGTCTGATGTGGATGATTTATATCGCGATGGAGGTTTGGCCGTTCGGCAACAACTCTGTTTTGGTGCTTGACCTCAACGGCCAATATGTTTATTTTTTTGAAGAGCTGCGGCGAAAGCTACTGGCGGGCGGAAGCCTGCTTTATTCATGGAGCCGCGCTCTGGGCGGCGAATTTGTCGGCATTTATGCTTATTATCTTGCCAGCCCATTTTCATTTATAGTGGCGCTTTTTCCCAAAACAATGATAACCGAGGCGCTGCTCGCGATGATACTGCTGAAGGTCGGCTCGTCCGGCCTGACCATGGCATATTATCTCTATCGCACGCGCCCGGCAGCTCCCAAAACGGGTACTGTGCTCTTTTCAACCATGTATGCGCTGACCGCTTATGCGGTTGTTCAAGCGCACAATACCATGTGGATAGACAACCTGATACTTCTGCCGATTATAACGCTGGGAATTGAGCGGCTGATTTCCCGCGGCCGCTATAAAATGTTTATAATCTCGCTTTCGCTGGCGATTTTATCGAACTTTTATATCGGCTATATGATGTGCATTTATGTGTTTGTGTATTTCTTTTATTGGTACATTGCTCACAGTGCACATCATGAAAACAATTTCTACCGCGAACGCGCGCATTTTATCAAGTCGCTCGGCAGAATAGCGCTCGCGTCGGCGATAGTGCTGATGATAGCGTCAATTATCATTTTGCCGACGTGGTATTCGCTGAATTTCGGCAAAACCACATTCTCAAAGCCGGTCTATGAGTTCAAGCAGAAGTTTGATTTCCTCGATTTTGCCACAAAATTCTTTTTCGGGTCGTATGACACCGTCCGGCCGGAGGGGCTGCCGTTTGTCTATTCCGGCACGCTCGCTTTGATGTTTCTCCCGCTCTATTTCATCGCGAAAAATGTAAAGGCACGCGAAAAAGTGTTGAGCGGGCTGCTGCTTGTCTTCTTTATTTTCAGCTTCAACTGTTCGGTTATTGACATTGCCTGGCATGGATTCCAGCGCCCCAACTGGCTCAATTACCGATACAGCTTTTTGTTCTGCTTTATAGTGCTCGTCCTTGCCTACAAGGCTTTCTGCGACCGCCGGATAATCAGCATGAAGGCGCTTTTTACAGTTGGCGGCATGCTCGGCATAATCCTTTTGGTGATACAGAAGCAGGACTATAAATTTGTGGACGACATCATAATGATTTGGGTCAGCCTGGGTCTTGTTGGTCTTTACATCGTGCTGGTCTATCTCGAGTCGCGCGGCGCGCTTCGCGGTGCGGGGCTGGTGGTACTCGGCTGCGCAGTGTGTGTTGAGGCTTTTGCCGCGGGTCTGCACAACACGGTTGCGCTTGATGACGACGTTGTAATAAGCAACCGCGTCGGCTACCGCACTTTCATGGACAACCTGCAGCCAATTGTAGACGCGGTGAAAAGCTCCGACGACAGCCTTTATAGGATGGAGAAAAATTTCCACCGCAAGACCAACGACTCGATGGCGCTCGGATACTACGGGCTTTCGTGCTCCACTTCAACGCTGAACGCGTCGGTTATAAAATTTCTTGACGAAATGGGCTATACCTCAAAATCGCACTGGGCAAAATATCTCGGCGGCACTCCGGTGTCCGACTCGCTTCTGGGCATCAAATACATGATATTCAACGAGCCGACCAACCAGTATCTTTATCAGATGATAGCCTATGACGAGGACAATGACTATCGCACCTATTACAATCCCTATGCTCTCTCGATAGCGTATGCCGTTTCCAGCAATCTGCTGGATTATGACGGCGAATCGTACGACTCGCCGATGGAGCGCATGAACGCGATGGTAACGCTCATGCTCGGCGAGCAGCAGACAATCGAGCTTTTTAAACCTGTACCTGTTGTCGACGAACAGACATTTAACTGCAACATGTCATACGCTACAGGGCACAGGCGCTACTCCAAGTCGGCTGACGGGGTGGACTCAAAGGTGACCTTCACCCTGCTGCCCGAAAACAAGTATGAGATTTTCTGCTACTTCCCCACCGATATAAAACGCGAGGTTGCGCTTTTCGTTGACGGAGCAGACCGAGGCACGGTTTACGGCAGTGATACCGACCGCATAATCTCGCTCGGCACAATGGCGCCCGACCAGCCTGCCGAGGTCTCGGTCAAACTCAAGACAGATGTCTTTTATGTAAAGACAAACTCTACAAGCTTCTGGTATCTTGACATAGAGGTTTTCCGCGACGTATTCACGCGCCTGGCGAAGGGCAACGTTACCTTCACAAGCCACAGCGACACCCATCTCGAAGGCAAAGTTAATGTGCCCGAGGGCCGCAATCTGCTGTTCACCTCTATCCCTTATGACGAAGGCTGGCACGTCACAGCCGATGGCGTCCAGCTTGAGCTGGTCAAAACGGCCGACTCCCTGCTCGCGGTTAAACTCCCCGCCGGCGAACACGAGCTGGTGTTCGATTACCTTCCCGACTGCGTAGTGCAGGGCCGCATAATAAGCACCATAGGCTTTATCGCTTTTGTGGCGCTTGCAATAGGCGAGAAAATAGTTCGGGAGCGACGTAACCGCCGCTGGGCAGAGTCCTTTTCGCTCGAAACGCCGATAATATAGATAAGCTAAAGCCAATTTTCATATAAGCTACAATAGAAACAGCCACTTGCCAGTTTTTTGCAAGCGGCTGTTTTATCATTTTATTTGGCTTGTTCGGCATGCCCGCCGGTGTACAGCTTACTTGCCGCCACCGATAGCCTACATGCTGGCGGCTGCAGTGCTTTATTATGCAGCTGCTTTAGTCAACTGGAAGCCGGTGACGTGATGACAATATGCCATCCGTCGGTGAAGCCACACGTTGCCGAAAACATTTGAGAGGCGTGGGGATTTTTAAAAAACGAGTTCCCCCAATTTTTTATATATCCAGTATCCTTTTGATATTGTTGTAACAGACGTCCATGACAAGCTGTGCAGCCATATCGAGGTCGGCCGGCAGCTCGCCGTACTCAATCCACTCGCCGACAAGGTCGCAGAAAATGCGGCGGAAATACTCGTGGCGGGTGTAAGACACAAAGCTGCGCGAGTCGGTCAGCATGCCCGGAAAGCATCCGATAGCCGAAAGGTTGGCAAGCGACACCATCTGCTCGCGCATACCCTGTTTGTGGTCGCAGAACCACCATGCGCTGCCCTGATAGACCAGCGGCACGCCGTCCTCCGACTGCTGGAACGCGCCTATCAGCGCGCCGACAGCCGCATTGTCTGCCGGATTTATCGAGTATATAATGGTGCGCGGCAGGCCCGATTCCTCTGTAATTTTGCCGAGCAGCATGGCAAGCTCATAGGTCGACGGGCGGCCGCAGATCACGTCACAGCCGCAGTCGGGGCCGAGTGTTTTCCAGAATACCGGATTGACATTGCGCAGCACGCCGTAATGGATTTGCATTACCCAGCCGCGGCGGCGGTATTCGGCCGCGAGCCGGCAGTAAAGCGCGGTTTTAAACGCCGCGATTTGCTTTTCGGTAAGGGGTTTCCCCTCGAGCGCCGCGGCAAGCGTATCGTCAAGCTGCTTGCGGTTTTCGGCAAGCTCAAATGTCACGGCCGTATCCATGCCGTGGTCGGACACGCGACAACCGCGCTGTGCGAAGAAGTCCATACGCTTGGAGAGGGCGTCGCACAGCGAGTCGAAGCTGTCTATTTTCACGCCGGAGACCTCCGACAGGCGCTCAATATAGTCTGCATAGCCTTCCCGCTCGCAGTTTACCGCGCGGTCGGGCCGAAATGCCGGCAAAACGCGCGTTTTAAATTCGCCGCGCTCGTAGGCATCCGCAAGCCGGTCGTGGTATTCAAGCGTGTCCGCAGGGTCGTCGGTCGTGCAAATCAGCTCGACGTTCGAGCGCGTGATTATCGAGCGCGCCGAAAACTCAGACTCGGCCAACTTATCGGCGGCAAGCTCCCAAACCTCGTCGCAGGTCTCGGGCGAAAGCACACCCTCCCAGCCGAAATAGCGGCGCAGCTCGAGATGCGACCAGTGATAAAGCGGGTTGCCCGCCAGTTTAGGCATCGCCTCCGCATAGGCGCGGAACTTCTCGTAATCCGACGCGTCGCCGGTGATGTATTTCTCGTGGATACCGCACGAGCGCATGGCACGCCACTTGTAGTGGTCGCCGCCATCATTTGGATTTCCTATCCAAAGCTCGGTAATGTTTGAAAACTTGCGGTCTTCAGCTATTTCGCGCGGGTTCAGGTGACAGTGATAGTCGATAATAGGCAGCTTTGCGGCGTAATTATGGTAAAGGTCTCGCGCCGGCTCGCTGTTTAAAAGAAAATTTTTACCCATGAATTTCTTCACTGCGGTTGCCCTCCCGTAAAATTATGACGTGCAGCAAAATTACTGCAATGCAATGCCCGCGACCGCGCCGTTCAGCTTTTCGTCCGCGCTTCAGCGGGCCTTATTTTCGCCCTTATAAAAGCCATGAGCTTCCGGTAACCAATGTTTGCGCCGAGGGAAACGGAATAGGTCGCCGCGGCACTTATTATAATCCGGTATGCAAGCCTTGTAATGCCAAAATAATCGAGCGCAGCTCCGGTTGCCGAAAGCACCAGTACATGCGAAAGGTATATGCCGTACCCGGACCGGTCAATTTCGCTCAATACAGCCGCGACAGTCGATTTTTCGGGCAAAAGCGTCCCGAGCGACAGCACAAGCATAACGGCGCAGCCGCTGTACAGCATGTGTACCGGCTCGGCAAAAGCGTGCCACCGGCCGTGCACCCACATATCATAGGCTATCCGCGCATCGAGCAGCCCAAAAAGCAGCGTGGCGGCGGCCAATATTGCCCTGCTCCGCTCAAGCGACTTGGCAAAAGCCTCCCAGTCGCGCCCAATGTAAAGCCCCGCTACCCACCAGACAAGATAGGTCGCAAACACCCTGTCCGACCACGCAAAATTACTGATGCCGGCAAGCGCGAGCAAATCGGGCAAATACTGCGCCGATATAAGCGATATAAACGCGGCGGCGGGCAGTGCTACAGCGGCATGCAGCCGGCTTGCCATTGCCTTCCAAACCGGCGCGAGCGCATAAAACTGCAAAACGGTCACTACAAAGTAAAAATGCGCGGCAAGGTCGCCTACAAGCATATAGCGCAAAAGGTCGAAAAATGAAAATTCATAGTAGCGCTGAAGCCAAAACCCGAGATAATATACGGTCACCCATATAATGTAGGGTACGAGAATCCTTTTCGCGCGCGAAAGATAGTATTTTCTCAGGTCAAGGCAGCCGTATTTGAGTTTCAGCCCGAACTTTGCACCTGCCAGCAAGATAAATCCCTGGACCACAAATGCCGAAAGCCGCCACAGCGACAGCGCCGCAGCATAAGCCACAGTCGATCTGTCTGCACCCGTTATAGCCGGCGATATTATATGTATGAAAATTACGACAAGACAGAACAGCGCACTCGCGGCGGAGAGTGGAAATTTACGCTTTGCGGACAATTTTACCCCCCATTAACATCAAACGGCACACTAAAGCGGCAGCGGCTCAAAACCACCCCTTGCGGGCACATAAGTATGCCGGTAGCCGAGCCTGCGCAAAAGCCCGTATGCCTGTTCTATCCCCGCGCCAATATCATTGCGCCTGTGCGCGTCGCTGCCAACTACTGTCAGCTCGCCGCCGCACTCGCGGTAGAGCGCGAGAAAACGCTCGTCGGGCATGGGAGCGCCCATACCCTGGCGATAGCCTGAGGTGTTGACCTCCAGCGCCGCGCCGCGCGCGATGAGCTTTTCATAAATTGCGGCTATTTTGTCGCGAAAACGCCCGAAATCCACCTTTCTTCCCGCCTGTTTCATGTACCTGTAGGGATAGGTGAGATGCGCGAGCGCATCACAGCGCGGAAAATCGAGCATGTCCAGTATCTGCGAGAAATATTTGTCGAGCCAATACTCGCACATCTCGTCGGTCATTTTGCTGTAGTCCCAAAAGCTGAAATCAGGCACGTCGCGCAGGTTGTGCAGCGAAAGCAGCACATAGTCGAAATCGTGCCGCTCCAAAAACTCGAGCGCCTCGCGCTGTCTGTGGGTCGGCTGCCCAAGCTCGATGCCCCATATTATGCGCAGCCTGCCCGAGTATTCCTTTTGCCCGCGCAGAACTTCACTTTTGTCTGTCTCCACATCGTAGCCTGCATAAATCCCGTCCAGCACGCCGTCGATGTCAAAGTGGTTTGTCACCGCTATTATATCGACGCCGGCTTCCACCGCCGTGGAAAAGCAGTCGTCGGGATGCATCTCGCTGTCAAACGAATGGTGGTTATGCGTATGCAGGTCTGCTATAATTTGTCCGTTTTTCAAGTTGTGCCTCTTTACAAGTAAAAATTGTGCCTCGGCAAAAGTCGCGATTATCCGGCAGAAATCAAGTCGACAAACTGCTTTGCGGCCCTGCCCGAACGCCCGCCGTGCCGCTGTGCATACTGTTCGGCGGCGCGCTCAAGCTCGGGCGTCAGCGCTATGCCGCGCGACTCGGCAAGCGCTCGCACTATCTCTGCATATCGCTCTCTGTCCGGCTTGAAAAATCCCACCGCAAGTCCGAACCGCTCCGAAAGCGAAACTTTTTCCTCGATAGTCTCTGTACGGTTAATGTCGTCGCCCTCGCGCTCGGAAAACGACTGTCGAACGAGGCGCCTGCGGTTGCTTGTCGCGCAGAAAATAATGTTGTCGGCACGCGCGCAGGCCGAACCTTCGAGCGCCGCTTTCAGCGGCCCGAAAGCGGGTTCGCTGCCCTCAAACGACAGGTCGTCAATGAAAAGGATGAATTTCAGCGGGTTTTCGGCAAGTGTTTCGGTCAGCCTGTCAAGGCAGCCGAGCGCGTTTTGCCTCACCTCGACCAGCCTCAGGCCCCGGCTTGCATACTCGTTTACAGCAGCCTTGACGGTCGAGGATTTCCCGGTGCCGGAATCGCCGTACAGCAGCATGTTCGCCGCCGGTTTGCCTTCGAGGAAGGCAAGTACGTTTGCCATGACCTCGCCCTGCTCGCGCTCATAGCCGTAAAGATCGCAGAGACGCACCGGGTCGGGCGTGCGAACCGGCCTCAGCCCGTCTGCGTCGAATAAAAACATATTGCAGCATGCGAACATGCCGTAACCCCGCGCAGGCAGCGCATCCATCGCCTCGAAATAGCGCTGCGCCAGCCCCTCAGACGAGCTTTGCCACGAGGGCAAATCCCAGCTTGTGCCGAGCGCCGACGCAAGGCCGGCCAAATCCGCCGCCGCAATCCGCTCAAGCGCGTTTAGCTCGCGCCGCACAAGCTCCTCAAGCGCGTCGGGTATGCCCTGCCCTTTTATGCGCGCCCGCAAATAGGCGTTTTCGTCGGCCGAAATCAGCTTTTCAATGTGCTTGCCGAGGTCGCCGCCCGCCTCAAGCAAAACGTGCGCAAACTCGGCAAGCGCCGCAGATGCCTGTTCGGGCGACGCGGGCTCAAGCGACAGCAGCCTGATCAGGCAGTCAATTACAGGGTCGCGTAGTATCCTTCGGAACACAATGAGCGATGAAAGCTGCAGCCTTAATTCTTTAGTGTCAAGCATGAAAAGGTTATCCTGCACTTCTTGATTGTTGCACCAAGCCGTTGTGCCGCCGCTTCCCTGCTCGAAAGCGGACGGATAAACGGTAGTTTTTCTATATGAGAAGCGTTATTGCGCTATTTTGCCCGGCTTTGCAGAGTTTTCTCGGCATTCCATGCGTCGCGGCACATGTCTTCCAGCGAAAGCTCTGCGCGCCAGCCGAGCTCGCGTTCCGCTTTCGAGGGATCGGCATAGTACTCGGCAATGTCGCCGGGCCTGCGCGGCGCAAATTCATAAGGTATCTTGATATTGTTTACACGCTCAAACGTGTGCACTATCTCAAGCACACTGCTGCCGCGTCCTGTACCAAGGTTGAAAATCTCGACTTTTCCCTCTCCGTGCCGCTCGAGCCATTCGAGCGCCTTGACGTGGCCGCGCGCAAGGTCGACTACATGTATATAGTCGCGCACGCCGGTGCCGTCGCGCGTCTCATAGTCGTTTCCGTAAACATAAAGCTTTTCGCGCTTGCCTGCCGCGACCTGGGTTATATAAGGCATAAGGTTGTTGGGCACACCGGTCGGCACCTCGCCTATCAGCCCGCTCGGATGGGCGCCGATGGGGTTGAAATAGCGCAGCAGCACAGCCGAGAGCCTTCCTTCCGATGCCGCAACAACGTCGGCTATGATTTGCTCGTTGAAGTATTTTGTCCTGCCATACGGGTTGAAGCATGTGCCCGCAAAAGCGTCTTCATCCACCGGAATGTGGTCGGGTACACCGTAAACCGTTGCGGACGACGAGAATATAACTTTGCCCGTGCCACCGCACTCGGAAAGCACCTCGAGCAGCGTCAATGTTGTGCCGAGGTTGACTTTGTAATATTCAAGCGGGTTTGACACCGATTCAGCCACCGATTTAAGTCCGGCAAGGTGAATAGCCTCGGTGATGTTGTGTTTTTTTACAATCTCGCGCATGGCGTCTTTGTCACGCGCGTCCGTGCGGTAAAACACCGGCTCGACGCCTGTTATTTCGGCGATTCCGCGGAGTGCCTCCTCGCTCGAGTTGCACAGGTTGTCGACAATAACGGCCGGTCTGCCGCTTGCCGCAAGTTCGACGGCAATGTGACTTCCGATATATCCCGCGCCGCCGGTAAGCAGTACTGCGCGGGATTCTGCTGTATTTTGCATTTCCATTACTCCGTCAATTTTTGATTGTTTTCTATATTATACTATGCTAAAGCAGCTAAATCAAGCATTATGCGGCGTGTCATGCATGTTTTTCCGCTACCTCGTCGAAAAAACAGGAACTTTGCGCCTCCGATTAATATATTTTCCTTGTATCTGAAAAATATTTCATCCCGGGTATTGATTTTTTAGCAAAAGTATGCTATAATGTTGCAGTCAGGGCCATGGGGACGTAGCTCAGCTGGGAGAGCGATGCGTTCGCAACGCATAGGTCAAGGGTTCGAGTCCCTCCGTCTCCACCATATCTTCGAAAATGAAAGCCCTTTTATTGTCGAGGGCTTTTCTTTTTCCTGATTTTCTGGCTAAAGAAGCTTTTTACAGCTGCCTGCATAAAGAACCGCAATTGCGGTTCTTTATTGTTGCCCACAGTGCAGCCTGCACCACTTACCCCTGTTTACAGAATATTTACTTGACCGCACAGCAATAAAAGATTAATATAAATTAGTTGCCTACAAATATTAATGTAAGGAGGAGACGTAATGGACGCTGGCAGTAGTCGCGGCACAACAGAAGGCCATAGTAGCATGGGCGCGCACGCCTGCACAAGCGTCCGTGCGTTTCCATGTATGTAGTCTTATAAAGACTTTGGCCTGTGTGTCGTAACTTCCGCCTATTTCATTGCGAAAGGAGGATTTTACGATGGCAGGACACAACGTAACAATTGAAAGCACCATCAAGGCGCTTGCTGACGAAAGAAAGTATCCAGCTCTCAAAGACATTTTTGTCACGATGAACGGCGCGGATATAGCCGCGGTTTTTAAGGATATTCCCGAGGAGAAAATCCCGCTGCTGTTCAGGCTGCTGCCCAAAAAACTTGCTGCGGAAACCTTTGTTGAGATGAGCTCCGATTTGCAGGAGCTGCTGATAGAGGGGTTTTCAAACGCAGAGCTTCACGAAGTTATCGACGAGCTTTATGTCGACGATTTGGCAGGCCTCATCGACGAGATGCCGGCAAATGTAGTCAAGCGGATTTTGGCTCACGCCGACCCCGAGATGCGCAGGGACATAAATGAGATACTAAAGTACCCTGAAAACTCTGCCGGCTCGATTATGACCACCGAGTACATTTCGCTCAAACCCAACATGACCATCGACGAGGCTTTGCGCCATATAAGAGACACCGCCATAGACAAAGAAACCGTTTACACCTGTTATGTAACCGAAAACCGAAAGCTCATCGGCGTACTTTCATTAAAACAACTGCTTTTGGTCAAAGACGACAGCGCAACAATCTCGGACATAATGAATCCCAACGTCATCGCCGTTTACACAACCGACGAGCGAGAAAAGGTGGCACAGCTTCTGTCCAAGTACAACTTTATAGCGATGCCCGTGCTCGACACCGAAGATATCCTCGTGGGCATTATTACATTTGACGACGCGATGGACGTCATCGAGGAGGAGACCACGGAAGATATTGAAAGAATGGCGGCTATACTTCCTTCGAAAAAGGAGTATCTTCGCTCGAGGGTGTTTGACATCTACAAGCAGAGGATCATTTGGCTTCTTATGCTGATGATCTCCGCCACTTTCACGGGCATTATTATATCAAAGTTTGAATCGGCACTTGCTGCTCAAGTTGTGCTCGCGGCATTCATCCCGATGCTGATGGATACTGGAGGCAATTCGGGTTCTCAGGCATCCGTAACGGTCATACGCGCTCTTTCTTTGGGTGATATTGAGTTTAGAGATCTCCCAAAAGTTGTATGGAAAGAATTTCGGGCAGCAATACTGAGCGGACTAACGCTTTCTGCCGTATGTTTTTTAAAGATAATCCTTGTTGACAGGCTGCTTTTGGGCAATACGCATGTCACTTTGCTCGTATCGGTAGTTGTATGCGGCGCATTGGCTGTTACCGTGCTTGTTTCAAAAGTAATCGGCAGCGCTTTGCCGTTGTTTGCGGACAAGCTCGGTTTTGATCCCGCTGTAATGTCCAGCCCGTTTATAACCACAATAGTCGACGCTATTTCGCTTATGGTCTATTTTGGCTTTGCAAGTGCACTGTTGTTTTAAAAAAGATAATATATAATACCATGACGCATTTCGGATCTTTCTGAAATGCGTTTTTTGTTCAATTGACATAGGGTTACGCAGCTAATGTCACTGAAATTTATATATCCGCAAGGTCCTATAACATGAGCGTGTCTCCTTTCATATAATGGAGTGAACCGTAGTTGCGTGAGCGCGTCGCCCCTTACCATATATTAAAAAACAGGAGACAAGAACTCATGTACGGTAAAAGTAAAAATTGTTTAACTTGCAGGCAGCTCCAGCTTTCCAATAAGTTCAGGCAGCTTTGGAACGAGCACGTACTGTGGACACGCTCTTTCATAGTCAGCACCGCCTTTTGCCTGCCCGATATTGAGGCTGTGACCGATAGACTTCTGCAAAATCCATGCGACTTTGCCAGAGTGCTGCGCCGATTCTACGGGCGACACAAAGCCGAGACTTTCAAAAGACTCTTTACGGATCACCTCTTAATCGCCGCAGCACTTGTAACCGCCGCCAAAACCGGAGATTGCGAGGAATACGAAAAACAGCGCAGGCTTTGGTACCGCAATGCCGAGGATATTGCAAAATTCCTTGCATCAATCAATCCTTTCTGGAAAGTGTGCTTGTGGAGAGGGCTGCTGTTTGATCATTTGCGCATGACAGAAGATGAAGCCGCATATATTTTAGACGGCCAGTTTGAAAGAAGCATAAGAATATATCAATGCATCCAGCAAGAAGCAATGAAAATGGCCGACGTGTTGACCTGCGGCATAGTCCGCCAATTTTGTGTGAGATAAGCATGCCGTAACTTATAGGTCTGTACCGGCACCGGTTGAAAGAAAATACTTTCCGTCCCCATGTCTGCACCAAAATGCCCGCCGTATGCGCATCGACAACGGCGGGCTTTATAATGTTAGGTCGGCTTGCGCAGCAAAAGCGGGCTGTCATCTATTGTAATGCCCATGCTCTCGGCAAATTCAAAAGTCTCGCGGATATTTCCCGGCTCGGCCACAGCGTCGGGGCTGTGCGCATCGCAGCCTGCGACCACGCGGCAGCCGTATTCGGCGACAACTCGCCAAAATTCGGGGGTTGGGTAGTTTCTTTTGTCGCGCAATCCGAGCATGTTTATCTCAAGCGGTATGTCAAGCTCGAGCGACGCCTCGCAAATGCGGCTCACCTCGCGCCTGTAAACCTCTGGGTCGCCGCGGAAAGGCATGACGTCGGGATGGGCGACAAATGTAAACTTCCCGGTGCGCATACCCTCGATTATCTGCGATGCGAAGGCTTTTATATGCTCCGGGTCGGACGTCAGCTGTGCGGAGTACATGCCTTCTATCTCATTTTGCAAAAAGTGCTGGCCCAAAATCAGGTAGTCGAGCTCGTACGGCTCAATCATCGCAAGGAATGCGTCAAAAAACTTCGGATAATACTCGGCTTCAAGCCCGATTTTAATGTCAATTTTGCCCCTGTACTCCTCACGCAGAGCGGCGAGCGTCTCGCAATAGTCGCCAAGCTCCTCCGGTCTCATGCGAAAACCCGAGTAATAATCCCCTTCAAAGACATAAGGCGAATGGTCGGAAAACCCGAGTATGGTCAGCCCTCGTGAAATCGCGGTTTCAATATATTCGCGTTCGCTTCCCGAGGCATGGCGGCATCTGACGGTGTGCGTATGATAGTTTACGGTCATTTTAACTGCCTTTCTGTATCGATAATAAACTTATAACCATTATACGCCTTTCGAGTATAACATTCAAGCAGCCAAATTCACAATGTTTCGATACATTTTCTCGTTTTTTGTGGCTTAAAAAGATTTGCCCGTCAAATTATCGGCTTTGACGGGCAATTTTTTTGCTCTATCGGCTTATCTGTTGCGGATGTCGACGCGCTTTATCTTGCCGCTGATGGTCTTGGGCAGCTCGTCGACAAACTCGACTATGCGGGGGTATTTATACGGCGCGGTGTGGGTTTTGACATACTCCTGCACGATTTTAACGCTTTCTTCGGTCGGGACATAGCCCTTTACCGGCACTATGGTCGCGCGGACAACCTGTCCTCTGACCTCGTCGGGCACGCCGGTCACCGCACATTCAAGCACAAACGGCAGCTCCATTATGACGCTTTCGATTTCAAACGGGCCGATGCGATAGCCCGACGACTTAATAATATCGTCGCAGCGGCTCACATACCAGAAATACCCGTCCTCGTCGCGCCAAGCCATGTCCCCGGTGTGATATACGCCGCCAGCCCAGGCATTTTGTGTCGCTTCGGAATCGTTGTAGTATTCTTTGAACAGGCCGCAGGGCATGCCACCGTTGACGCGAATGACTATCTCACCGGTTTCGCCGGTCGGAACAGGCTTGCCGTCGGCGTCCACCAGGTCAATGTCATAAAGCGGCGACGGCAGTCCCATCGAGCCGGGCTTTTCTTTGGTGCCGTACAGGTTCGCAATGACAAGCGTGGTTTCTGTCTGGCCATAGCCTTCTTTGAGGGCTAAACCTGTGGCATCAAGAAACTTCTGATACACCTCTGGATTGAGCGCCTCGCCCGCGACGGTTGCACATGTTACCGACGAAAAGTCGTATTTAGAAAGGTCTTCTTTGATAAAGAATCTATACATCGTCGGCGGCGCGCAGAAGGTGGTTATCTTATATTTTTCAAACATCGGCAGTATATCTGCCGCCTCGAACTTGTTGAAATCATAAGTAAACACCGCTCCGCCGCACAACCACTGACCGTACAGCTTGCCCCACATTGCCTTGCCCCAGCCGGTGTCCGAGATAGTGAAGTGCAACCCGTCCTCGCGCACATTGTGCCAATATTTTGCGGTTATAAAATGACCGAGCGGGTACTTGTGACTGTGCAAGACGACTTTGGGATAACCTGTCGTGCCCGAGCTGAAGTACTCAAGCAGGTCGTCGTCGCCGCAGGGTGTATCGTCCGTGCGCTCGAACACGTCGGAACAGGCCATAAACTCGTCGTCAAACGAGTGCCAGCCGTCGCGCCTGCCATTTACCGATACAAGCACGCGCACCGTTGGGGAGCTTGCAAGCGCAGCCTCGGCTTCGGCGATAGTTTCGCCCTCCACGGTGCAGACGAGCGCCGCGACGCCCGCTTTTTCAAAGCGATATTCAAAGTCTTTTTTCATCAGCAGGTGTGTCGCCGGAATTGCGACTGCGCCCAGCTTGTGCAGGCCGAGAATACAGGGCCAAAACTGCCAGTGGCGTTTGAGCACGAGCATCACCCTGTCGCCCCTGCCGATTCCGAGCGAGGCAAAATAGTTTGCCGCCTTGGACGAAAGCCTGCTCATATCGCCAAATGTAAAGCGCCGCTCGGTATAGTCCGACGCGACATGCAGCATGGCGAGCTTGTCGGGCTGCTCTGCCGCGATTTTGTCGACGCAGTCGAATGCAAAGTTGAATTTGTCGGCATCAGGGAATTCGATGTCCACAAGCACGCCGTCGCGCTCTTTTGCAACGACAAAATCTCCATAGCGTACCGTGGCCACGGGCGCCTCTTCACGTTTTTCTACCTCCACGCCATAGGTCGACGCACGACCGAGCGCGTCGGTCACCACCGCAATAAACTCGCATGGCTCGCCGCCAACAGCTATCATTCCGTGCGGCTGCGAGCTGTCGTAATAGATAGCGTCGCCTGCGTGCAGAATCTCGGTGTGCCCGGCGACCTGCACTTTCAGCGTGCCGCGCAGCACAAAATCGAACTCCTCGCCGACATGTGACGACAGCGGAATGGGTTTCTGTTCCGCTTCCGCGTCATAGGGCACCGTAACAAGGAAAGGTTCCGACAGTCTCCCCGCGAAAGCGGACGCCAGATGTTCGTATTTGAATCCGCGGCGTCGCTGGAGCCGCATACCCTCCCCTGCGCGCACCACGGAAAAGGTTTTCAGCCTTGCATCCTCGCCCTTTATGAGCGCGGTTATATCCACGCCAAGCTCGCGGGCGCAGTTATGCACGAAAGTAAACGAAAGGTCAAGCTCGCCCGCCTCGGCGCGCAGATATTCTTCCTCGGTCACACCGGTGACCGCAGCCATTTCGGCTACAGTTTTGCCGCGTATCGCACGCAGCTCGGCAATTCGAGAGGCTATAAGTTTTATTTGGTTGTCCATAACCTGTTTTTCCTCCGAAAGCTGGTTAGCGTTTATATAAATAAAATTAATCAGCTAAAGATTTTTCATGCAATAAAAAAACTCCCGCCCCTATTGGGACGAGAGAAAAATTTCGCTCCCGCGGTACCACCCAAATTGACGCAACTTTTGCGTCCGCTCTACAGGATCGGCTGAAAATCCGGCGCTTTGACGTGTGCGATTATGCCGTTTTATTACGATTTCAGCTTAATCCCTGCGCCTTAACGCGGCGCGCCCGCTATGTGCTCGTTATGCATGTTGCGCGACCCGGCAATATATCGCGGGCCGCTTCTTGCGGCGGTTGTCCATGGTGCGGGCTGTCTCGTCGCAACCTGTCCGCCCGCGCGATATTTGCGCTTGCGGTTCGGCTGCGCCGCTTCGGGAGTGATCCGCATCGCGAGTGCGTCACCCCGTTTCACCAAACCGAGGCTCTCTGCAGACGCTGTCTCACGTGCCGTCTCCGTCACTGCGTTTGTTCAATTGGCGATATAATATCACATTTTCATCAATTTGTCAACACCAGAATATCGCAAAATATTAGTTGTTTGTTTTATAGACAAAATAGGTTGCATGCGAAAAAAGCCAACAAAAAGATGATAGATAAGCACATGTGCGTTGACAATACCAACAATTATTGGGGCTATATAATTGCGATTTTTATTAATTTAGCCAAACTTGTGTAAAATTCATATCTATAAGCTATGTCTCTTCTTGACATAATTAGTACAAAAAAGTTATAATTATTACCAAAATTAATTATTTTTTTGGAGGAGAAAGACAGTGGAAAAATTTAGACTGCTTTTCCAAGGCGACAGCATAACAGACGCTGGACGCGACAGATCAAATATCCGCAATCTTGGCAACGGGTATCCCAAATATGCCGCCGAGATGCTTTCTCGCGAGTTTCCCGACATCGAGTTTGACTTTATGAACACCGGTATTTCGGGCGACCGCGCCGAATCTCTTAAGGCGCGCTGGGAAAAAGACGCAATTGAGCTGCAGCCTGACGCCGTGTCCATTCTTATAGGCGTTAACGACACATGGCACATGGATGCTTCGGGAAACTGGATGACCGAAGAGTATTTTGAGTCATGCTATCGCTATATACTTTCAGAGCTGAAATCAAAAACAAAGGCAAAGATTATAATGCTCGAGCAGTTCCTTTTGTTTGTACCGAAAGGTTCCGTGCATCCTGCCGAGTTCCGCGCCGACCTCGACCGCAAAATCCAGATTACCCGCAAGCTGGCTCGCGAGTTTGCGGATGTTTTTGTGCCGCTTGACGGTTTGTTTGCCGCTGCCTGCATCGGAAACAAGCCCGAGAAGTGGGCGGCCGACGGTGTTCATCCGACCGAAGACGGCGCAAAGTTTATTGCAAAACATTATGTAGACGCATTTAAACAGCTTGATATATAGCGATATGCCTGCAAACACAGAGTATACACAGCTTAACAATTTTCGCACACCGCTTCTATTAACCGACAAAGACGGACTTGTGATTTTCCGAAACAATGCTTTTTCATCTCACTTCCGAAAACCGAGACGCGGTGGCAACATATACAGGCAAATCGGAGCATCCGGATCGTTTGAAGATGTGTTCCCAAACGGGCTGCCGGCATATTCCGAGATTGAAAAGCTCAGTGGAACAGGAATGAATATCGTGCGCTCATCGTGGCGCGCTTTCGTATTTCATTGCGAAGATATGCCGTCAGAAGAAGCAAAGGAATGTCTGGTCTGGCTGTTTCCGCGGCGGCTTATCACGGCTTCACTCGGACAGGCAACTGCTCTCCTGCCTTTTTACACCGAGCGTATCGGCACGCTGCACTCGATGCTCATGGAGTTCTACAAGTTGCAGTATGCAAAACCGCTGCGTCGTCTGCCCTACTCGCGTTCGCCCGAGAGTGTGTACGACTCGATTTCCGAAGACAGTGCCTTTGAACTCCGGCATTCCGGCGGCGCACATGAATTTCCGGTTGACCTTGCTACTTTCTTCATGCTTTTTATCGAATGTGCAAAAAAACAGCTTGCCATTCGGGGGTTCAGATTCGAGTATAGCCTATCAAACATCAAAATAGGAGACACACTCACCATCGCGGGATATGAGCTTACCAAGCTTTGCGTCCAGCTTATATACGCATCGCTTATTATAAGCGACAGCCACAAGCTCATATTGGATTGCTCATACGAGGACAGTAGACTCAACATTAATTTAACCGCCCCGCTGTCCGAAGGCACATGCAAATCAAAAGCAACCGGCTCGATATACGATGCCGCGTTTAACAATCTCAGCCTTTCGGCAGAGCTGTTTTTCTGCGACTTGCTCTGGAACACGCCGGGGCGGCGAGTTATCTGGGAGTCTTTACCCGAAAAAGTCGTGCTTTGTGCCGAATGTGTGCTTGAAAGCCCATATTATGTCAGGCTCAGAAACGCCGACACTCTGGCAATGGCAGACCTGAGCAATAAAATAACCGAGCTTTTTAATATTTTCGACGTGTAGTAAAAAGGCGAATGCAGAAATGCTTCGCCTTTTTATCTGGTTTTGGTTTGTTCTTAAAGTGCGGCGCGCAGCTTTTCGAGCGCCGCTTTTTCAATTCGTGACACATACGAGCGGGAGATGCCCAGTTTTGCCGCAAGCTCGCGCTGGGTCATTGGAGTATTGCCTCCGAGCCCATAGCGCATTATTATAATTTCGCGCTCGCGCTCATCAAGTACGATGCATATAAGCTTCAGTGCCTTTGCACCGTTGAGCTTGATGTCTATTTCGTCGGTGATGGTGTCCTCGCAGCTTATCACATCTATGTAGGAAAGCGGGTTGCCGTCCCTGTCGACATCAATGGTTTCGTTGGTCGAAACCTCAAGCGCCTGCTTTTTTTGAGAGCGAAAATACATGAGAATTTCATTTTGCAAGCACTTGCTGGCATAGGTCGCAAATCGCGTGCCGTTTGCAGGGTCGAAAGTGTCTATGGCTTTTATCAGCCCGATAGTGCCGATGGACATTAAATCTTCCTGGTTGCGGTTCCCCGTATAATATTTTTTTACAATGTGCGCGACAAGCCGCAGGTTGTGTTCTATCAGCTTCGCGCGTGCCTCTCGGTCGCCCTTTCTGGCAAGTTCAAAGCATCGGGCTTCCTCCTCGGGATCGAGAGGGGGCGGAAAACTTCCCTGCGACGTCACCGACAGGAAAAACAGCATTATGCGCGCAATAAGAGCGTCTAAAAACACGCCTGTCACCTCCGGTATGCATTGCGTAACTTGTCTGCCCGTGGTATAATATCTATATATACGCTGCATGCGGTGAATTGATAACAATTTCCTGCCCCGTCGCATGGTGGCGGGGCTTTTTGTTTGTATTTTATTGCATCCGGCAGTATAGCTGCTTTTTTCGAATGGGCTGCACCCTGCAGATCAACTGACCGCACAACAGGACAAAGGCCCATTAGCATTATATTTACCGAGGTGATATCCGTTGCGCTGTGCCATTGTTGACATTGGCTCAAACACCGTGAAAATGAACATATATGACGTGACCCCGCCCGACAAGATAAGGCTTATCATGAGCCAGTCGACCACGCTCGGGCTGATAGGATATATACGCTCCGGCTCGCTTACCGGAGAGGGCATCGACAAGCTGGGCAAGACAATTGCGCGCTATGTGCGGCTGGCGTCCGACGTTGCGGCAGATGAGCTGCACTGCATAGCCACCGCCAGCCTGCGCTCGGTCAACAACGCAATCGCCGTCTTGGAGAAAATCAAGTTGCGTACCGGCTGCAAACCGGAGCTGATTTCCGGCGATTGTGAGGCTTTGCTCAGCCTTGAAGGTATAAAAACCGCGCTCGGAGACGTCAGCGCAGGCATAATGGCCGATATGGGCGGCGGCAGCACCGAAATAGTGGGATTCATTGACGGGAATGCGGTGCATACAGTATCGGTGCCTATCGGCTGCCTGTCGCTTTTCGAGCGATTTATTTCAGGCGTGATGCCCAAAAAGTCCGAGCTGCGCCGGCTGTGCGAGTTTGTCGACGCGCAGCTCAGCGAATCCGACTGGCTGACCGGTTACGGCCAAACGCTTTACCTTGTCGGCGGCACATCCCGCCTTATCGCGCGGATGTATCGCAGGTTGTTCGGGAAAAGCGCAATGCAAATCGAGACGTACGAGGGCTCAGACGGCAAAGCCTATACTTTCACGAGTGAGGGGTTGACGGCGCTTTACAGGCGTTTTGCCGACCCGTCTACCGAAGAGATTCGCGCGCTTATAAGGCTCGCGCCCGACCGCATACACACATTTGTTCCCGGACTTGCGGCAACATCACGCCTGGCGCGCGCCTGCTCTGCCGAGCGTATTACGGTCGTATTCTCCGGTATACGCGAAGGGTATGTAAAAAGCAGGCTGCTCGGGCAAAAGTCATAGCCGGCATGGGGCGGCAAGCCGCTTTGGGCGCAATGCGAAATATCCGTCCCGGTCTGCGAGAATACCCGCATCGGATTAGTCCCCCGTAAAAGCAAATCGGCGCTTGAGCACGACAGGTTTTCTTTTTCAGCGCAGACACTCCGGTATGCCCCTGCTTTGCACCGGCGGATAGCGCATAAAAAAGCTCACTGGACGTCTATTTGTGCCCTGCTGCGGGTGATACAAGCGCACCCGCAAACCGAACAAATAAACGCCGCCCGTAAACCGGACGGCGAATTTTATCTTTTGTACTCAGTCTCTTATATAGGGCAAAAGTGCAAGCTGACGGGCGCGCTTGATTGCGACGGTCAGCTGACGCTGATGCCTTGCGCAGGTACCCGTTATGCGGCGCGGCAGAATTTTTGCGCGCTCGCTGATGCACTTGTTGAGCCTTGCGGTGTCCTTGTAGTCGATGCGCTCGATTTTATCCACACAAAACTGGCACACTTTTCTGCGTCTGCCGCGGCCACGCTGCTGACGCTGCTGTGTTGTTTGGGTTGTCTGTGCTGTCTGTGCCGTCTGAGCGGCAGAGCTTTCTTTGCTTTCGCTTTCGGCGCTCTTTGTGCTTTCTGCGCTTTCAGCGTTTTCGGTTTTTTCTGTATTTTCCGTGGTCTCTGCTTTATCTGCAGTATTTTCAGCAGTTTCCGTGGTTTCGGGCGTCTCTTCCTGGACTTCCGTGACCTGCTCGTTATCCATCTTATGAAACCTCCTTGTAAAGTTGTGCTCCGCCAGCGTCAGAACGGAAGGTCGTCGTCGCTCGATACGTCTTCGAACTTCGGCGGTTCATCGGCCGGAGCGGAATAATTGGGCGAGGGTGCGGCATAAGTGTTTGCCCCGCTGTCGCGGAAGGCGGGATTCTCGCTTTTAGAGTCAACGAAGTAGACATCCTCTGCGACTATTTCCACTACTGTGCGTCTCTGACCCTGCTGGTCGGTCCACTGGCGCTCCTGAAGGCGTCCTTCAACAAGTATCGAGCTGCCTTTCCTGAAATAACGCGCCACAAACTCCGCCGTCGACTGCCATGCAACGACATTGAAGAAATCCGCAGTCTGTTGCGGCGTGCCGTCGGCCGAGGGTCTGACAAACCGGCGGTTGACCGCGACCCGGAAGGTCGTCACGGGAGTGCCGGCCTGGGTTTGACGCTGGTCGGGGTCGGCGCAGAGCCTGCCTGCAATCGTGACCTTATTGTAGTTAAGACTTGCCACTTCAATTGCCCTCCTGATTACTCATCGACGCGAACAATCATGGAACGCAGGATGCCGTCCGTTATGTGGAAGACGCGATCCAGCTCGGCGGGGAATTCCTGGGGAGCCGTAAACTTGACAAGCGTATAATACCCCTCTGTGCGATAATTGATGGGATATGCGAGCTTACGCTTGCCCCATTCCGCCGTTTCGGTAATCGTCCCATGCTCAGCGATAAGAGAAGTGAACTTGCTGACAAGCTCGGCTACCGCCTCATCGCCGAGTGAAGTGTCGACGATAAATACCGTTTCATAAGACGAATGTTTTTTCTCCATACTTTACACCTCCTTGTGGACATAAGACCGCTGTTTGTTATGCAGCGGTAAGGACTGTTGCTTGAAGACCCGCGAAACTGATGCCGCGCAGACTTCAACCAGTTAATTATATCTCTTCTGCCGCCGGTTGTCAAGGTTTTTTTGGGTTTTTTCAAAATTAATCGCGGTTTTCGGCGCGCAGTCATGGCAAGTTTGGCTTCACCGCTTGACAGCTATTGGGCTTTAATGTAAAATATTTACACAAGCAAAAATAAGCTGTCTAAATCGCAAGCTAAGACACAGGCGCATTGCAGTGCAGGTGAATTTTCGGGCGCGGCAAGCAGCCATGCGACTCGCCTGTTAAAAGGACTTTTTCAGCAAAAGACTTAACCAACACATTTTACATAACCGGAGGATGCTTATGGCCGGGCGTGACACTAATGAAAAAAAAGAAGCCCGCGGCGAAGTATTTCCCCGCGAACGAAATGGCTACTCGGTTTCCGCTGTAAACGAGTATATAGAGCGCATGAATCGCAAGTTCGAGGACACGCTTTACGACTATAGGCGGCAGATTACAGACCTGAAGCGCGATCTCGAAGAAAAATCCGCCATTTCTCCCGAAAGTATCGACAAGCTCCTCGAACAGCTCAGCGATGCCAACAGCGAGCTTGAAGAAGCAAGCGCCCAAATAGAGGTACTCGTCGCCGAAAGGGATGCTTTGCAGCAACAGCTTGCAGAGCTTTCGGCTGAAGTGGAGCGCCTGCGCGCCCCGGTCGAGCAATCAGGCAGCTACGACGACGACGTTGAACCCATTTTCGAGCCAGACCCGATTCACGAAACCGGAATAAAAGGACAGCTCGACGTTATGGAGGAAAATCCGGTCGAGCCGGTAATCGAAATTTTGCCCTATGACGACCGGGATGAGCTTGAGTTCACCGCTGTAAAAGGCGAAAGCGATGCAGCTGACGACAGCATAATCTGCTGGCCGTCGCTCGACGGTGCCTGCTATGTAAAAAGCGATGACGACGAGCTCGTGCCGGACGAGGGCGAAGCCGAAATCTATGAGATCACGCCCTCGGCTGATTCGCATGTTATCCCGGTTGACACTGTCCACAGCGCCGAAAGCCGCGCAGAGGAAATTATCGCCGAGGCCCGCGCGGCAGCGGAAAAAATATTGGAGGAAGCAAACAGCGAAGCCAGACAGCTGCGCGCAAACCATCTTATAAAGACCAATGAAGAGGCGCGGGCAATCAAACGCGAAGCCTACCTGCGCGCAAAACTCATGCTTGACAGGATAAGCCGCAAGCTGCAGTCGCAATTTGACGGATATTTCAGCGATTTTACCCAAGCAGGCTACCAGGCCCAGCGTGATATTGTAGACACTCTGATAAAGCTGCGCGTTTCGCTCGATGACCTGAGCTATACCGCAAGCGACCGCGCAAACCAAATCATCGAAGAATTTAAAGAAAATGCATCAGACGGCTGAAAGCATAAATCAGCCCCGGAACAGAATGCCTGTTCCGGGGATATTTTTGCCTATTGCGCTGGTGTCATGGCGTCTGCCGCATAAATATGTATATGCGGCATAAAGCGGCGCTCATAACCGCGGAGTCCGCAAAAAGAGCGGAGAGATACAGGAATATCAAAGCGCCAAAGCGGTCTAAAAATGCTTTCCTCTGTACCGCCATTTGAGCTTTAGGCGCTCGATAAGCTGTTTGAGCCGGCTGATGAAATCCGAGCCAAAGAAAACGAAGAAGTTAATCAGCGCGGCGATAATTGAGGCGCGCGTCGCCCAGTCGCCGACAATAAACATATACAAAAACAGCACCGCATCCAGCCATGCAAGCCACTTTATCTTAATCGGAAAAATGAAAAACAATAGCACCTGAAATTCGGGATAAAACATCGCAAACGCAAAGAAGAGCGACATGTTCAGATAATAGTTGTCCGCAAATCCCGTTATCAGTCCGGCGACTATAGTGCCAATTATGCCCAGCAGGTAGTAGATATTAAATTTAAGCGCGCCCCACTCGCGCTCGAGCGAGGTGCCGATAAGGTAGTAAAAATATAGCGCAAATATGATAAACAGCGGGCTGCGGTTCGGCGGCAGAAAGACAAATGTTATTATTCTCCACAACTGGCCCGAAAAAATTGCCGAACGATTGAAAACAAGCGCACTGTAAAGCGATGCGCCTCTCGGCAGCACGGCAGACAGCAAAAAATCAGCCACAAACACAATTGCCATTGCGCCGATTAAAATCGGCATAAGATTGTGTATGGCATATCTGCCGTATTTGTATTCGAGACGGCTTAGATAGTTTTTAAAGCTAAACTTTCTCATGCGTCTATTATATCCTCAATTTGTAAACTTTTCTAACTTTATTTTACACTTTTTTATAAAATATAAAATCTCGTTAACATAAATATTTACTATTCGAATAATAATTTTGACAAATGTTAATATTGGCTTGACAATACATTCTTCCGCCATTATAATATTAGCTATTAGCTGTATTTAACTCTGTGTATTATTTAAAATAATATTAAAAATAGCTAATGAAGGAGAAACCAATGGCAAGCACCGGAAAGTCTTTGTCCCGTCTTATTGCAGCGCTGCTGATTGCGGCGGTAACCTGCCAATTTGCGGTTTCCTGTGCCGACAAATCATCAGCAGGAACCACGTCGGACACGACCGCCCAATCGACGAACGAAGGAAGCAGCGAAACCGAACGTCTTTATCCTGACGTGCCCGTCGTAGATTATGACGGCTATATATTTAGAGCGCTTTACTGGATGGTTCCCGGCTGGGACTGGCGAAAATCTAAAGACATTGTCGCTGAAGAAGGTTCCGGCGATACAATCGAAGACGCCGTTTACAGACGCAATCTTACCATTTCGGAAATATACAACGTAAAGTTCGAGCTTGACGAAGTTGACGCCGGCGCGCTCAACAACAAGCTGCGTCAGAATATTATGGCGGGCGACGACGTCTACACAATCGTCTGCCAGAAACAGAATGATGTGGCCGACCTTATCACTCACGGCGACCTTTTGAACTTCTTTAGCATACCGTATATCGACCTTGAAAAGCCCTGGTGGGACGAAAACTCCATAAACGACTATTCTATTGCCGGCAGGCTCTATCTCATCGCCTCCGACATAACAATCAACGACAAAGACGGCACTGCTGCAATGGCGTTTGCAAAGCAGGCTGCCGTTGACCACAACCTGCCCAACCTTTATGACATGGTACGTGAAGGTACATGGACGGTCGAAAACTTCTATAATACCTACAAAGACGTTGCACGCGACCTCAACGGCGACGGAAAGATGGATGAAGCAGACTACTGGGGCGTGCTCGGCGGACGCGACGTTCTGACCACCTTCTTCTCTGGTGCCGGCTCGAGAATAGTGTCCAAGGACGAAAACGACATCCCCTATATCTCCGTGATGAGCGACCGCAACGCCGCAATTCTCGAGCGTCTTTATAACCTGACAACCGAGTCCGAAGTCTTCTATCACCATCACATAGCGGGTACCGACGACGCACAGTTCCAGGACCTGTTTGAAAACGGCCATGGTCTGTATCACTGGATTCGTTTCGACTCGATTTCCGACATGCGGGCCAGCGAAACCGATTTCGGAGTTCTGCCCATCCCGAAATGGGAAGAATCCCAGAGCCGCTATTACTCGGTCGTCAGCATCTACACAAGCAGCCTTATGAGCGTGCCGATTGTCACACAAGACCTCGAACGCACCGGCATCCTGCTCGAAGCGCTTGCCGCAGAATCCAAGTACACGCTGATGCCCGCCTACTATGAGGTAGCTCTCAAGACCAAATACGCACGCGACGACGAGAGCGCCGAGATGCTCGATATTATTATAAACAACCGCATCTATGACCTCGGTGAGATGCTCAACCCCGGCGGACTGCGCGACTTTGTATTGGACCTTTCGATGAAAAAGACGTTCACGTTCACCTCGACCTATGCCAAGGTCGAAAGATCGGCTAAAAAAGCACTCGATAAGCTTGTAGACTCCATCGAAAAGCTGCCGGAATAATTTAAGATAAGACAAAACGGGGCGCTCAACAAATGGGCGCTCCGTTTTTTGCTTTTGCGGAGCGTGTAAACAAGATTTATTGTATTGGTAAACATTTATTATATGCAATTGACAATGTTTGCGCAAACATATATAATATACCTATGTATTCCTATATTATATATGGGATATTTGCCTTGCGGACTCAGATTAGACGCAGCCCTGTTCATTTGACGCGTTTATATTAATTGTTTATATTAATTTATGAAAATTATATTGCCAAAAATTCCGGCTTCCTGCCGGCAGGCGGCGCCTGCATAAATGCGAGTTGGCCGGTGATGATAAAAGTGGGCAATATAATCTTTTTCAAACGGGTCTGTGGGCATAAAATTGTGCCACATTTATATTTTTGCCGCACGACATAGTTTCGCTTAATAAATAATATAAAATAAATCTCAGGAGCCCTATGATGAAAAGCATTTACAGCATTTTAAAACGCGCGGCGGCACTGGTCGCCGCAATTGCTTTGCCGGTGAGCGCGGCGTCCTGTGCGAGCGACACAGGCGGCGATACACCCGCTGTCACCACAGATTCGGTGGCGACGGGCGACGATTCGCGCCTGACCGCAGACGTGCCGGTAGTCGACTATGACGGATATGTGTTCAACGCGCTTTATTGGTATAACTCCGGCTGGGATTGGCGCCGCTCCAAAGACATATATGCCGAGGAAGGCATCGGAGATACAATCGGAGAAGCGGTTTACAGGCGCAATATGAACATGACAGAGCGCTATAACATCAAGTTCCAGCTTACCGAGGAGTCGTTTGACACGCTCGGCAACAAGCTCCACAGCGTGGTTGCGGCCGGCGACGACGTTTTCACCATTGTCAGCCAGGTACAGGGTAACATTCTCAGCTCGATTACCGGCGGCGACCTTTATGATATTACCGAGCTGCCATATATTGACCTTAGCAAGCCCTGGTGGGACGCAAACAGCGTTAGGGACTACTCTATCGGCGGCCGTCTTTATCTTGTCGCGACCGATATTCTGATAAACGACAAGGACGGTACCGCGGCAATAGCGTTCAACAAGCAGGAAGCGCAAAACAACGGATTGCCCGACCTTTACGAGATGGCAAGATCTGGCGCCTGGACTATCGACGCCATGGAAGCCACCTATAAAAACGTCGCGCGTGACGAAAACGGCGACGGAAAGATGAACGAAGAGGACTTTTACGGTTTTCTCGGCGGTCGAGACGTTGCGCTGACCTTCTTTCAGGGCGGCGGCGCACGGCTTATCAGCAAGGACGAGGACGACATACCCTACCTGTCCTTTTCAAGCGACCGCAACTTTGCGCTTGCCCAGCGGATTTACGACCTTATAACCAAAACCGACATCTTTTACGACCACCATGCGATGGGCACAAACGATGCCGAGTATCAAAAGCTGTTTGAAAACGGCCGCGGCCTCTACTTCTGGATGCGCATGGACGCGGTATCGAGCATGAGGGCGAGTGAAACCGACTTCGGTATCCTGCCGATTCCGAAATACACCGAAGACCAAAACGGCTACAGCTGCATAGTCAGCGTACACACCTCGAGCCTGCTCAGCGTCCCCGCAACCGTAAGCAACCCCGAACGGACAGGCATACTGCTCGAAGCGCTCGCAGCCGAATCGAAGTATACGCTGCAGGAAGCCTATTACGATGTTGCGCTCAAAACCAAATTTGCCCGCGACGACGAGTCGTCTGAAATGCTGGACCTCATCTTTGACAACAGAGTTTTTGAGCTTGGCGATCTTATAAACCCCGGCGGCATCCGCGACTTGGTGTTAACAGCCGCCGCAAACAGGTCGGGCAGCATCGCCTCGCTTTACGCGAAGATGGAAAAACCGGCGTCAAGGGAGCTTCAGCGAGTAATCGACACTATTTTAGACCTGCCGGCATAATTGAAAAACCCGCGGCGACAACTTACCGTCGCGGGATTTTTGTCGCATGGCACCAGATAACCGGGCAAAATGACCTCTTCTCCGGTCTCCGCGCCTATGCCCCGGGCAATAATATTGATTTAATAGGCTCCGACCCGCTTGACCTCCTCTACAATCGCGCAGAAGGTTTCAGCAGAAACGGAGTTGGGGATCGAGTGGTCGGACGAGAATATGTAGCCTCCGCCCTGCTTGAGTACGGGCACAATGCGGTTTATTTCTTCGATTATCGCGTCACGGTCGTGCCAAAGCGCCGCATTGATTCCGCCGTGCAGCACCAGTCTGTCCCCGTACTTTTCTTTCAGGTAAATCGGATCCATGCCCGCTTTGACCTCTATCGGGTTGAGCGCATCAATTCCGATTTCGACAAGGTCGTCCACAAGCTCCATTATATTGCCGCATGAGTGAATGTGCGCATATACTCCTCGCTCGTGCGCCCAGTCTACCGCGCGCTTGTGTACGGGCTTTAGCAGCTCGCGATACATTTCCGGCGAGAAAAACGTTCTTCCCTTATAGCCCATGTCGTCCGGCCAGGAAATGGCGTCGAACCGATAGCCGGCATCCCAGATTTTCGTATACAGCGCAATACACATGTCAAGGAAGGTGTCGAACATGTCGCGCGCCCATTCCGGGTTGTCAGCCATCGCAAAAAGGACGGTTTCAGTCCCTGCCATCCACGCGCTTGCGGCGTCGAAACCAAACCAGAAATTTGCAACTGTGAAGTGTTCCGAGTTAAGGCGCTCGAAATGCTCTTTCAGCCAGTCCCATGGAATGCGGTCATCGGTCGGTTTCATGCGAGCTTTGGCTTCTTCCCACGCCTCGGGCGTGGAAACCTTGCATTCGAGAAACTGAGGACTCGAGTCTTCTTCTTTGAATTGCTTGATGGTCTGCCCCCATGCCGTCGTGTATATAATATGACGGTCGGTTTCCTCGATTACCTTGGTCTCAAAGCGCGGCGATATGTCGACGCCTATCCCGACAATACTGTCGACGCCGAAATAGCTCACCCAATCGTCGGATGGCATGCCCTCCCTTCGCCAGCGGCGTATTGTTCCCGCCCACGGGCTGTCAACGATGGGTATGCGGTCGGCCTCCCTGTGCTCGTACATGCGCTTGAAACGTTCTTTCGAGGTCATGGGCTTCATAATCCATTACTCCTTATTATGTTTTAGGCCGGCAAGCGCGGCCCCGATTACTGTTCCGAACTGTGAACGATCGGGCACCATGAAGTTCACTTTAAATATATTGTTGAGCGTGTTGATGGTATCCCTGCCCTGCGGGATTTGGGTCAGATTGCCCAGCAGCACAATGTCCTTTGTATCACAATGGCGCGCCGCAAAAATCGCTATCATGCCCACCGTTTCAAATACCATATTTATAAGTCCGAGCGCCAAATCAAAGCGGCTTGCAAGGTCGTTTACTTTGCCGAAGTTGGCGACGGTCAGCTCGGGTGGAAGTCCCGGCAGCAGATCTTTGTTTGTGATGTCAGCCAGCCTCAAATCGACGTTTGAAAGATTGCCGTTTGCAGCAAGCCCGACAATATTATCTATGTTGTCGGTGCTAAGCAGCTTTTTGGACAGCCCGATTAATGTGCCGCCGCCCACGCCTGTGCCGCCGAGATAGGTCATGGAACCATCGCTTGCGACATATACCAGCGCAGTACCCGTGCCCATGCTTACCACAACAGCTCGCTCAAGCCCCGAAAGGAACAGCCCGCCCAGGCCGATACACTCAAACTCGGACACATGGACGCACTCAAGCTCGTATATAGACTCCGTTATAAAAGAGCTGCCCACGCCGGTTACCATAACGCGCCTTATGTCGGACAATGTGAGCTTATTTTGCGACAAAAATTTGCCGAACGCGCCGTAAAGCGAGGTTATGGGGTCGGTCGCGCGAACGAACATCGGCTCTATAAGATTGCGGTTGTCGTCAACGCCGACGATTTTTGTGGTGCTTCCGCCAACATCTATTCCTATGATAATTTTCTTGCTGTCTTCCATTTGACCTTTGCCTTTCGATTTCCTTACCCCGCACCGGCTTGACCGGTTGCGCGGCGTGTGCTATAATTGTTGCCATTATAGCACAGCGTGAGCCTATATGCAACACATGCGCCGTCGATATGGCGCAAACCACAGCTATTTTACAACCCGAAGGAGAAAAAATGGACAAACCGCTTTCGGATAAACGCCTTTTTATATTTGACATGGACGGAACAATCTATCTCGGCGGGCGGGTTTTCCCCGCCGCGGTAGACTATATTTCCCGCCTGCGACGGGACGGCAGGCGCGTGCTGTTTTTCACAAACAACGCCTCCCATTCGCCTGACTTTTACATTGAAAAGCTCACGCGGCTCGGATTTGACCCGCAGCCCGGAGAGCTGCTCACCTCCGCCGACGTGACGCTCGCGTTTCTGAAGTCCCACCGCTCCGGCAAAAGCGTCTATCTCGTCGGCACGCCGGAGCTCGAGGGACAGTTTGCGGCTGCCGGCGTTGTACCCGTATCAACCGCCGAGGTTTTGAGCGGCGCACATGCCGATATAGTTGTCACCAGCTTTGACACAACGCTCACCTATGACAAGCTCAATGCTGCGTGCAGGCTTATTCGAGGCGGCGCCGAGTATATCTGCACTCATCCCGACTATAATTGCCCCACCGAGGACGGATTTATCCCGGATAGCGGTGCCATCGCCGCCGCGGTAACCGCGTCGACCGGCGTGAAACCGCGGTTCTTCGGCAAGCCATACCGCGAGACAATCGAGATGATAGCCGAGCTGACCGGTGCCCAGCCCGCCGAGATGTGCATCTTCGGCGACAGGCTTTACACCGACATCGCGCTTGGCAAACAAAACGGCGTATTCGCCGCACTCGTGCTGACCGGCGAGACAAAATCCGGCGACCTTGAAAAATCAGAGCTGCAGCCCGATATTGTAATAGTGTCACTGGCCGACGCGCCCGCGCTGACATGGTAAACAAAGCACCTTTACCCAATTTAGGTGGGCAAAGGTGCTTTTCATTCGGCGGGTTGAGAGTATTTTTTGTAGAATTCCCCTCGGCTTATCCTGTCATTTTATAAACTTCTCAATCAGCGCGGAATACTCGGCAAAATCGCGCAAATCCGCAAGTGTTTGGTTTTGCGTGGTTTGCAGGTACTTTGCGATAAATCGTGCCAGGTCAGCCGTTCCAAACGATTCGACCAGCCAATCGTGCAGCACAGCGTCGCTTATCGCCGCCTGCGAAAGCGCTTTCGCGGCGCACAGCTCTTTTTCGCGTATGCGCAAAATGTCGGCGGGCTCGCCACCTGAAAAAGCAAGCCTGTTTGCCAGCTCGGCAAATGCCGCGTATTCAAACACTGCAAACACGCTTTCGCCCGAGCTTTCGCGCAGCTCGGAAAAACTGTCGGCTATACTTTCACAGCGCGCGAGAGCCTCTGCTTTTCCAATCCCCTGCCGGTACCATATCGCCTTAATCAGCTTGTTTGCGGTAAAATCCGCAAGCTCATAGAGATTGCGGCAGACCCGGTACCTGAATTCGGGGGTATCTTTGGCGTATAGCTGCTCGGTTTTCTGCCCTCTTGTGCGATACCACGACGGAAAAATCGAAAGCACTTCCGCCGCCCTGTCGGTTTTGCCCGCCGCGTGCAGCAGTTTTGCCTGCATTGCAAGCGCGTCGAGCCTTATTTCCTCGTCCGTACACGAGCCTAAAATGCAGTCGCTTATCCGCTGAAACTCGTCGGCATAAGCGAGCAGCACCGCGGGGTCATTGTCGGCATATCCGCCTGCAATGTCCCACATATAGCGGTTCATGATGCGAAAGTCCCCCGGATATGCCCTGCGCGCCTCAGCTATAAGCGTCCGGGCTTCATTGTGTCTGCCTTCGTTTTGCAGCCGGGCATAAGCCGAAAGCAACTCCTCGATTTCCAGCTCGGCTTTTGCGCTGTCATATCCCATGAGGGTGTCTATATCCACATCAAGCACACTTGCAAGCGGCACAAGCATTGTAATGTCCGGGTAAGTGTCTGACGACTCCCATTTGCTGACCGCCGCGCACGATACATTGAGCAGCTCCGCAAGCTTCTCCTGCGTGAGCCCCTTCTCCTTACGCAGCCGCCTGATGTTCTCGCCTATTTTCAGTTCCATAAAGGTCGCCTCTCCGGTCTAAGTAGTAAACAGGCCTGTTTCCGTTATCATATTAGCATGCGAGGCGCCGGTTGTACAGCGAGCGTCACGCAAGCACGGTTTAACCCGCGGTTAAATTTTTAATCGCGGCTCATTTTTTATTTGCTTTGCAGCTACAATACAGTAAATCTGTCATTGAACAATCAATGCAGATGCAATAGCGTTATCACCGCAAATTTTTGAGATATGGCGCAGCCCTTGCCGCTGCTATAGCTTTGCTGTCGGCTGTAAGCTCATGGGCCGGCGATGCGACGGGCAGTCAGTCGATACAGCCGCAGCCTAAACTGCCGACGCGAAGACAAAAGTATGCTGTGCGCCGCCGGCCGCAATCACATCGTGATACAGCCCCAAAAATAAAAATGCACGGAAGTCGGCGACTTCCGTGCATTTATGCCGCTATATTATATATTTTCGGTAAACTCTTCCTCGCTTGCGGTATCGTCGACCGGCACCTCGCGGCGGTAATACGGGCGGGGGAGCTCCTCTTCCTCGAGCAGCTCGTCCATGGCCTCGAGTATCCTGTCGTCTTCGATAACACGCTTAAGCTGTTTATAGATCATCGCCGCGCCCGCAATGCCGCTTGCCGTGCCGAATCCGAGCAAGAGCCCCGAATAGTTCTTTTTCTGTCTTATAAAAAGCACAATTGACAGCGCAATGAGGGTCAGAGACTGTACTATCAAGGTCAGCCCGACGTAAAACCTCGTTTTCTTAAGCATAACGGTCTCCTCCGTTTATTGAATTTTACTGCTCTGTATCAGATACGCGTATATAAATCCGTCAATGTCGCCGTCCATCACGGCCTGTATGTCTCCGACCTCATAACCCGTGCGGTTGTCTTTTACCAGCGTATAGGGCATAAACACATACGAGCGTATCTGCGCGCCCCACTCTATGTTAGTTTTAACACCCTTTATGTCCTCTATGCGCTCGAGTTTTTCGCGCTGCTTGATTTCGAGCAGCTTTGCTTTCAGCATGCGGAGCGCGGTTTCCCTGTTTTGAAGCTGGCTGCGTTCCGCCTGGCAGCCAACCACTATTCCCGTTGGCTTGTGCAGGATGCGTACCGCCGAGTCGGTCTTGTTGACATGCTGGCCGCCCGCGCCGCTGGAACGGTGAGTTGTGATCTCAAGGTCGTTTTCGTTTATCTCAACCGTCTCGTCGTCGTCGGTAAATTCGGGTATGACCTCGACCGACGCAAATGAGGTATGCCTGCGTCCCGACGAGTCAAACGGCGAGACGCGCACCAGACGGTGAACGCCGTTTTCGCTTTTAAGGAACCCGTATGCATTCGGACCCGAGATTGTAATAGTCGCGCTTTTCAGCCCGGCTTCTTCCCCGTCAATCCAGTCAACAAGCTTCACTTCATAATTGTTACGCTCGCCCCAGCGGACATACATGCGGTAAAGCATTTGTGCCCAGTCCTGCGCCTCCGTTCCGCCTGCCCCGGGATGGAAGGACAAAATAGCGTTGTATGAGTCATACTCGCCGGTAAGCAGGGTTTCCAGCCTCATGCGCTCTTCAATTTTGGCGATTTCCTTGACACTTTCCAGAACCTCATCCACAACGCTGTCGTCATGTGCCTCAACGGCAAGATCTATGAGGGTTTCGGTATCCTCGATTTTTGAAAGCAGGTTGCTGTATTCCTCCAGCTTGTCTTTCATGTTTTTGAGCTGTTTTAATATCTTGCTCGACTCCTGCTGATTTGACCAGAAACCGTCCGATGTGGTCAGGGCCTGGAGCTCGCCGACTTTGGCACGCAGCTCGTCGCGGTGGATTGCTTTGCCAAGCTCCTCCGCTTTTTGGCGAAGTTCACCCAGCTCGCGTTTTGCCTCGTCAAGTTGGATTAGCATATATGTCATTATTCCCTTTCGAATATGAGTTTAAAACGAACTATATATAAAACTATAGTTTAACATTTGTCGTTTACAACTACTATACCACGCGCCGCATCAAGCGTAACCGCCGTGCCGCTGCGAAGTATTTTTGTTGCGCCGTCGGCGCCGACGATTACTGGTATGCCCAGCGCCTGTCCTACGATTGCGGCATACGAGTCCACGCCGCCTCGCTCGCTGATAATACCCCGCGCGCGGCGCAGATAGCGGATGATTTTCTCGGACGCCGAAGGAACGACTATTATGTCGCCGTCCTCGAAATCCTGCGGGATGGCGTTTTCGCCGGTGCAAACGCACAGCGTGCCGCAAACCGAGTCGGTGCCGATGCCCGTACCCGAAATAAGCACGTTGCCGACAATCTGCACCTTGAGCATGTTGGTGGTACCCGATATGCCCAGCGGCATGCCCGTCGTTATTACCACAAGGTCGCCGTATTCGACAAGCTTGTGCTTGTATGCTGTGTCGACGGCATGATCGAGCAGCTCGTCTGTGCTGAATTTTTCCTCGACAAGCAGAGGCGTGACGCCCCATGACATGTTCATGTGGCGGCAGGTTTTAGGCTCGGGCGAACAGCCTATAATCGGCGTCTCTGGCCTGTAGCTTGACAGCATGCGCGCGGTGTGTCCCGATTTTGTGACGGTTATAATCGCCGCGGCGTGCAGATCGTAGGCTGTGGTACATGTGGCGTGCGATATAGCGCCGGTGACGCTCGAGTAGCCTCTCGGCTCAAGCGACGCAAAGCGCTTTTGGTAATCTATCTCGCTTTCGGTGCGCTCGGCTATCTTCGCCATAGTTTTGACCGCCTCGACCGGATAAAGGCCGGCTGCGGTCTCGGATGAAAGCATAATGGCGGACGTGCCGTCGTATATGGCATTGGCCACGTCGGTTATCTCGGCGCGCGTGGGACGCGGGTTTTTGGTCATCGATTCGAGCATCTGGGTGGCGGTAATCACCTGTTTGCTTGCCATGTAGCAGCGCTCGATAAGCCTTTTTTGGATGCCGGGTATGGTTTCCATCGGCACCTCGACGCCCATGTCGCCGCGCGCTATCATTATTCCGTCGGCCTCGTTCAATATCTCGTCGCAGTTTTCGACGCCCGCCGCATTTTCGATTTTTGCGATTATCCGTATATTGGTGCAGCCGAGCTTTTCAAGCTCGTGGCGCATCTGGCGGATATCTTCAGCCGACTGTGTAAACGATGCGGCGACAAAGTCAAAGTCGTTTTTCACGCCGAACTCAAGATCGGCGCGATCGCGCTCGCTCATAAACGGGATGGAAAGCTGTGTGCCCGGGACATTTACGCCTTTGCGGTCGGATATGGGACCGCCGTTTATAACGGTGCAGACGATGTCGGTCCCGCGTATGGTCTCGATACCAAGCTCTATCAGCCCGTCGTCGATAAGTATGGTTCCGCCAGGCCGCACGTCGCGGTAAAGCCCGGGATATGTTACCGACGCGCCGGTAGCGTCGCCTTCGCGCTCGTCGCAGTATATGGTAAATTTCTGGCCGGCATAAACTGTAGCCGACCCGTTTTTTATTTTGCCCAACCGAATTTCCGGCCCTTTGGTGTCCAGCATCAGAGCCGTGTGAAGGCCAAGCTCCTCACGCAGCTTCTTGATGCGGTCGATTTTGACCTTGTGTTCATCATAGGTGCCGTGCGAGAAGTTGAGCCTTGCAACGTCCATGCCGGCAAGCATCATTTCCCGCAGAGTCTCTTCGCTTTCGGATGCCGGCCCGATTGTGCAGATTATTTTGGTTTTTCTCATGAGATGCAACCGGCCTGTTTCAAAATTTCAACTGGATTTGACTTGTATATTACACACTCTATGCCAAGTAAAGACAGCAGCGCCGCAAGTTTTTGGCAGACTGGCTGCTCGGTTTCATAATGTCCCGCGGCAACAACCGTCATGTCATGCCCGGCAGCGTCGCAAAGCTCGTTGTATGGCATCGAGCCGCAGATATATGCGTCCGCGCCCGCCTCCATTGCCGCGCCGTATAGCGATTTGCCCTCGCCGGGGCAAACGGCAATTCTGCGGTAGCATTTACCGGCATGCCGTGCGACGGCTTGAATGACGCCCGGCGAAACCGCAGACTTTACTTTTTCCACAAGTTCCTCAAAATCAAGCGGCTCGGCAAGCTGGCCCACCCTGCCGCAGGGGATGCCCTCGTCGAAAAGCGGCTCTGTATCCTTCAGACCAAGCAGCTCGGCAAGCGTGTCGGCGGTGCCGCCCTCCGCACAGTCGAGTGATGTGTGAAATGACAGCGCCGATATGCCGGCGCGCACCATCTTCAACAGTTTTGGGCTTTCAAGCCTGCGAAGAGGCTTAAATATGACCGGATGGTGCGATACAATAAGCTCACAAGAGTGCTCTATTGCCGCATCAACGGCGTTTTCGGTTATATCAAGAGTGACAAGTGCTCGCTTTATATCTCGGTAGCGGTCCGCAAGCAGCATAACCCCTTCGTTGTCCCAACCGGCGGCAAGTTCTGCCGGTATATGCTCTCGCAGTGCACGGTATATTTCAAGTGTCTTCATTGCCTTTACAATCAGATTAAGTATATTTTGTCCTGCGCACCGTTTTTCAGCGCAAGGGCTCAATCAAGCCATTTGCGTTTTGGACGGCGCGCGCCTTTGAATAGAAATTAGCTCATGCAGCAGCAGGCGGTCGTCCTCACAGTCGACGCCTGCGTTCTTTTTTGCGGTAAATCTCGTCGCAACGATATTGGTTTGCTCGGCCAGATACCGATCAAAAAGCTCTCCCCGCTTTTCTATTATTCGGCGGCCGATCAAAAACTCGCCCGGCGTGATGGGATTATACCCTTTGCAGGGCAAGCGGCTTTCGCCCTCGGCACAGATTACCTGATAAATTCTGCCTTTGTCGGAGGTGAGGGTTTCGTCGCGTATGACATATCTCATGCGCACAAGCGCGCGCCTGACCCTTTCAGGATGGGTCATAGGCTGCAGCACTACCCGCTTGCCGGGCGCACGCGCAAACGGCGCTTCCTCGAGTATGGCCGTTATCTGGTCGCCGCCCAAACCGGCAATAATAATGTCGTCGGGGTCGTACTCCGCGATGCCCTGAAGCCCATTGGCGCGCAGCAGTGTTATGCGGTCGGATGCGCCCTCTGCCGCGACGTTCTTTTTCGCGCGGTGCAGCGGCCCCTCGTTTGCGTCGGAGGCTATAACATGCCTGGCGATGTTGTTTTTTACAAGCCAAATAGCAAGATATGCATGGTCACAGCCCACATCGACAGCGAGACTTCCCCGCCGTACGAACGATGCGACCGCTTTCAGTCTGTCGTCAAGCACAATCATGACGCTACCCCGCTGTCTTCAAGCACCACAAGGCGGGCAATGCATTGCCCGCCTTGCCAACCGGTTGGCACTTCACTTTTCTGCAAGATATGCGTTGATCTTTTTTATCAGCTCGTCTGCGTCGACGCCGTGAACTTCGCAGGCTTCACCGATAGTTTCGCCTCTCGAAGCGGGACATCCGAGACAGTGCATGCCGATTTCGATGAAAAACTGGGCGGTTTCTATATCATAATCGAGCACGTCGCCGATAATAGTGTCCTTCGTTACTTCCATTCCGTCAACCCTCCGATTTATAAATACACATCAATTATACTATCCCTTTCCAGTGTTGTCAATACGCGCGGAGTGGCATGTTGTTTAATATATTATAAATTTTTAGGTAATATTTTGTAATGACAACAATTTACCAAGCAGCCTTTCGACCAATTTTTATTTGCCTCGCCTTGACACGACGGTATGTGTCGGTTATAATTTATTTTAAATGTTTATATGTGCATTTGTTCTTTTAAGTAAATATTTTGCAAATTAATCGGAGAAAACCACCAATGCAGAAAAATTACGCCGAATCCGCGCGCAGATACATGGACGCCGTCGCCGCCATAGTCGCGTCTATGCCGCGCAGACCGGCATATTATATCGAAACCTTTGGTTGCCAGCAAAACGAAGCCGACAGCGAAAGGCTTGCCGGAATGACCGAGGCAATGGGTTTTGTGCGCGCCGCCGATCCCGACGGCGCGTCACTTATCATATATAACACCTGCGCAGTCCGCGAACACGCAGAGAAAAAGGCGCTGTCGCTTATTGGAGAGGCAAAGCACCGCAAAGCCGCCAACCCCGACGTTCTTATCGGCGTCTGCGGCTGCATGACCGCTCAGCCCCACCGCATGGAGGAAATCAAAAGGCACTATCCCTATGTTGATTTCCTTTTCGGCACAAAAGCGCCGGAGCGCTATCCCGAGATACTCTACAACGCGCTCACTTCAAACAAGCGAACATTTTATCCCGACGATTATGACGGCGTCGACGTGCCCGCCGAAGACCTTCCGGTAAAGCGCGAGATGACCTGGAAGGCTTGGCTGCCCATCATGTACGGGTGCAACAACTTCTGCGCCTATTGCATCGTGCCCTATGTCCGCGGGCGCGAGCGCAGCCGCCAGCCGGAGGCTATAATTGCCGAGGCGCGCGAACTTGTGGAGACCGGATGCAAAGATATTACGCTACTCGGCCAAAACGTCAACTCCTACGAGTACGGTTTTGCAAGCCTGCTCCGCGAGCTTGACAAAATACCCGGCGATTACGTCATACGCTTTATGACCAGCCATCCGAAAGACGCAACACGCGAGCTAATCGACACAATAGCCGAATCCGAGCACATCGCGCACCATTTCCACCTGCCCATGCAGGCCGGCTCGAACGCGATTTTGAAGGCTATGAACAGGCGCTACACGCGCGAGCAGTATCTATCGCTTGTCGATTACATGCGCGAGAAGATGCCGGACATCGCCATATCGTCCGACATTATAGTCGGCTTTCCGGGCGAGACCGAGGAAGATTTTGAGGATACGCTCGACGCAGTGCGGCACGCTCAGTTCGACTTTATATACTCGTTTATATACTCCCCCCGCGTGGGCACGCCCGCGGCAAAACTGGAGGACACAACGCCGCACGAGGTCAAAACCGAGCGGTTTGCCCGCCTGCTCGAGGTTCAAAACGCAATCTCAAGAGCGAAAAACCAAAGGCTTGTCGGACAGCGCCTGCGTCTGCTCGTCGAGGGGCCGAGCAAAACCAACCCCGAAGTTTTCAGCGGACGCAGCTTTCACGCCAAACTCGTGCATTTTACGGGCGGCGACGAGTCGCTGACCGGCAAATACGCCTGGGTCGAGATCACCGGCGCCGATGTGTATACACTGACAGGCAAATTTGTCGGTGTCTGACCACACCTGCAGGCAAAAGATAAATTACCTTGATTGGGGCGGAGTGCACCGCCCCAAAAATAACCTTAAAGTTCAAATCATTTTTTCGGAGCAAGATAAATATGTCGCTTACCCCGATGATGCAGCAATACATGGAAGTCAAGCGCCGCCACATGGACGCAATTGTCTTTTTTCGGCTGGGCGACTTCTATGAGATGTTTTTCGATGACGCAAAACTCGTGTCGCACGAGCTTGATCTGACGCTGACCGGCCGCGACTGCGGCGGAGGCGAGCGCGCCCCCATGTGCGGCGTGCCCTATCACTCGGCTGATACATATATTGCAAAGCTGGTGTCAAGAGGCTATAAGGTCGCGATATGCGAGCAGATGGAGGATCCTGCGACGGCAAAGGGACTGGTGCGCCGCGACGTTGTGCGCATCATAACCCCGGGCACTGTTATCGACAGCGGCATGCTCGACGAGTTGCGCAACAATTACATCGCCGCGCTTTGCCTTGCTCCGACCGCTGCCGGCATTTGCTTTTGCGACGTTTCGACCGGCGACATCGAGGCGGCGGTCTTTGATTCGGGCAATTCGACCGATATGATAGACCGCGTGCTCGCCGAGATTGCGCGATACCAGCCGCGCGAACTGCTTTGCGACACCGACCTTGCCGGCTACCCAAAGCTGCGGCAGTATCTTACAAAGCGCATAAATTGCTCCGTAATAGACAATGTGCCGTCGCGCTTTGAAGCCGGCCCGGCGCTCGAGCGCACAAAGGCTCAATTCCCCGACCGGTTTGCCGCCTCGGGCGTGCCGGGGGAGCGCGAGCTTACTATGATACGCGCGGTCGGAGCGCTGCTCGGCTATGTCGAGGAGACGCAGCGCTCGGCGCTCGGCAACATCACCGAGCTGTCAGTTTATGACGAACGGAAATACATGGAGATAGACCCGAATACACGCCGCAGTCTCGAGCTTTGCGAGACGATGCGTACGGGCGAGCGGCGCGGTTCGCTGCTTTGGGCGCTCGACCGCACAAAAACGTCGGCGGGTGCGCGCCTCTTGCGACGGTTTATTGAAGCGCCGCTGCTCGACTGCAACAAAATCGCACGCAGGCAGGGCGCGGTGGGCGAGCTTGCCTCGTCGTTTATACTGCGGCGCGAGCTGGGCGAGCATCTTTCCAATGTGCTTGACCTTGAGCGGCTTACGACGAAAATAGTCTATAACACCGCCGGGCCGCGCGACATGAAGGCAATCTCGGCCTCGATTGCGGCAGTGCCCGAGGTGAAGGCTCTGCTTGCCGACTGCAAAGACCCCGAGCTATGCACGCTGCGCGACTCGCTTGACGAGCTTTCCGACGTGCGCGAGGACATAGACAACACAATATGCGACGACCCGCCCGCTTCGCTACGTGACGGCGGATTTATCCGCTCCGGCGCAAACGAGGAGGCCGACCGTCTGCGCGAGATTGTGCGCGACGCAAAAGGCTATATCGAGCGCATCGCCGCAGAGGAACGCGAAGCGACGGGCATAAAAAACCTTAAAATCGGCTATAACCGGGTGTTTGGATATTACATCGAGGTGTCGAAATCCAACCTTTCCGAGATACCCGACCGCTACATACGCAAGCAGACGCTGGCCGGCGGCGAGCGGTTTATCACCCAAAAGCTCAAGGAAGCCGAGCAGACCATCCTCGGTGCGTCGGACAGGCTTGCCGCGCTCGAGCTTGAACTTTTTGCCCAGCTGCGCGAGCGCGTCGCCATGCAGGCATCGCGTATCCAGCGCTGCGCCGCCATGCTTGCGCTGCTCGACGTCTACTGCAGCCTCGCCGAGGTGGCGTCCGAACACGGATACTGCCGGCCGGAGGTGGACTACAGCGACGTCATACAAATAAAAGACGGACGCCATCCCGTGGTCGAGCGCTTTACCGACGGCGCTTTCGTGCCAAACGACACCTATCTCGACTGCGGCCACAGCCGGCTCATGCTTATTACCGGCCCGAACATGGCGGGCAAATCGACCTATATGCGTCAGGTAGCGCTGATTGTGCTGATGGCGCAAATCGGCTCGTTTGTGCCGGCGTCAAGCGCGCGAATCGGCATCGTCGACAAAATTTTCACTCGCGTGGGCGCATCCGACGACCTTGCGGCCGGCACCTCCACATTCATGCTGGAGATGAACGAGGTCGCCTATATTCTCGCGCATGCTACAAGGCGCAGCCTTATCATATACGACGAGATCGGGCGCGGGACCAGCACATTCGACGGCATGTCGATAGCACGCGCAGTCGCCGAGTATACAGCCGGCAAAAAAATCGGCGCAAAAACGCTGTTTGCCACCCATTATCATGAGCTAACCGACCTTGAAGGCAATGTCGAAGGGGTTTTCAACTGCAATATCGCCGCAAAAAAGAAGGGCGACGACATCATATTCCTGCGCAAGATAGTGCGCGGCGCAACCGACGACAGCTATGGAATAGAGGTTGCAAAGCTCGCCGGCGTCCCAAGGCTTGTTATCCGCCGCGCGCGCGAAGTGCTCGAGCAGCTTGAGCAGCGTGCACGCATGACCGCTCCCCCGCCCGAACCTGTACCCGACGATCAGCCAATCACAATCGACGATATTAAGGCTGCGGAGGTGCGGGAAAAGCTGCTGAAAATCGACGTTGACCTTCTGACCCCGCTCGAAGCGCTGAATATGATTTCCGAGCTGAAAAAGCTTGCGGAATAAATCTAATCGAAAGGAAGAGCCGCCGCGCTGCCGTAATGGTTGCGGCGCCGCGGCGCAAGGTGCCCCATCTTGCCCAAGATAAATGTTCTTGATACATCTGTTGCCAATCTCATTGCCGCCGGCGAAGTTGTCGAGCGGCCGGCATCGGTGGTAAAAGAGCTGCTCGAAAACTCGGTGGACGCCGGCGCAACACAGATAACCGTCGAAATAAAGCGGGGCGGGATAACCTTCATCCGCGTCGCCGACAACGGCTGCGGCATAGCGCGGGAGGATGTGCCTGTTTCACTCAAGCGCCATGCGACAAGCAAGATCTCGGACGCATCCGACCTTGCGTCCATCATGACGCTGGGCTTTCGGGGCGAGGCACTTGCCGCCATATCGAGCGTTGCCCGCTTGCGGATTATAACGCGCACGCGCGACGAGCAGGTCGGGACGCTGCTTGAAAGCGAGCCCGACGGCGAGGTTCATGTCTCCGAAACCGGCGCCCCCATCGGAACAACCGTTATTGTCGAGGAGCTGTTTGCAAACGTGCCGGCTCGGCTCAAGTTTCTCAAAAAAGATGTCGGCGAGGCTATGGCGGTCACGACTATAGTCGAAAAGCTGGCACTCTCCCGGCCGGACATTGCAATCCGCTATATATCAGACGGCACCGTTAAATTCGATACCGCAGGCACCGGCAAGCTCGAGGACGCCATTTACGCGGTGCTCGGTCGAGAGTTTGCAAAGCGGCTGGTACCGGTGGACGAGATGACTGAGGGCATACATGTCACCGGTTTCATCGGCACGCCCGAAACGGCGCGGGGTAACCGCAACTACCAAAACATCTTTGTCAACGGCCGATATGTCAAGAGCCTGACAATCTCGACCGCGGTCGAACAGGCATTTGAATCGTACATACCCGGCGACAAGTTCCCTGCCTGTGTGCTCAATGTAGGCATCCACCCGACTTTGGTGGACGTGAACGTGCATCCGACCAAGCTGGAGGTCAAGTTTTCAAGCGAGCGCGCCGTGTTCGAAGCCGTATATTGCGCGGTGCGCAACGCGCTGCTGTCAAAGCTGCCGCTTGTCAAGCTCGCCACGCCGCGCGTCAAGTTGACCGGCGACGACCTCGGCGCCGTCGCCGAGATTATCAGCGGAAAGCTTGAGCAAAACGAACGTGACGGCGACACCTCACCCATATCGCTCGACGAGACCGAGACTATAGTTGACGGGCAACCCGAAGGCAAATCCAAACCCGCTGCCACAAGACCTGCGGAGTCCGATGACAAGCCCGCGCTTGCCGAAAGCGCAAGCGCATCGGCCGAAAAGCCCGCAGGCATTAAAACCGACACGTCCGCCTCCCTGCCCCGCGGCGGGGGCTATACGTTTGCCGGCGCCGATCTCACCGCAAGCGCACCGGACGGCGAAGGGCCAAAGCCCGAATCCGCCGAGCTGCCGCGTCTCGACGATTTGCTCGAAGGCATGGACACTGCCGCATCGTTTGCCGCGCCGCCGCCCGTATCTGATAAAAGCGGCGATACTCCCTCGCCCGGCACAAGTCCGCACGACCATGACGAGACAGATTTTGACACCGAGCCGCATTTCAGGGTTGCGGGCATACTTTTCAACTGTTATATTATCGTGGAGTCGGGCGAGCGCGTGTTTTTCATTGACAAGCACGCTGCGCACGAACGCGTACTGTTCGAGGACATGAAAAAACGCCTGTACGGTCAGGACGATACACAGGCGCAGCTGCTGTTTATACCTATCGAGCTGACGCTTTCGCCGCAGGAGCGCGCAGCGGTCGCCGAGTTTGCGTCAGAGTTCGATGCGCTCGGATACGGCTATGTCCAACTTGAGGACGGGAAAATCGGGCTTATCCAAATTCCGTCCGACCTGCCTGCCGACGCCGCTGGGGAGCTGTTTGCCACGCTTGTCGCCTCGCTTGCAGAAGGCGGCAGCACTCCGCGCCTTGAGCGCGACGCTCTGTACGAACATGCGCTTTACACCGCCTCGTGCAAAGCCGCGATGAAAGCCGGCCGCAACGACGGTGGCTCCGCCTCGCTTAACTGGCTTGTGCGTCGCGTGCTGACCGACCCGGCTGTCCGCGTCTGCCCACATGGGCGGCCCGTCGCTGTCGAGGCGGACAAATCATGGCTCGAAAAGCTGTTTTTACGAGCTTAAATTTGCGTTTGCGCATAACTTTTATAAAACAAATTCATAATTCCATTATATAGACTTAAATAGGAAATCAAATGTCATTTATACTGCTGAAACAGGAAGGCCGCGCCAGACGCGGGAGACTTGAAACCGTGCACGGCACCATCCAAACGCCCGTTTTCATGAATGTCGCCACCGTCGCCGCCATCAAGGGCGCGGTTTCGACCATGGATTTGCGCGAGATCGGCTGCCAAATCGTGCTTTCAAACACATATCACCTTCACATAAGGCCTGGCGACGGGCTTGTCCGCGAGCTTGGCGGGCTTCATAAATTTTTCAACTGGGACGGGCCGATTCTCACCGACAGCGGCGGGTTCCAGGTGTTTTCGCTTGCAAAGCTCCGCAAAATTCGCGAGGAGGGCGTGTATTTCAACTCGCACCTCGACGGTCGACCCATCTTCATGGGGCCGGAGGAAAGCATGCAAATCCAGTCAAACCTCGGCTCGACCGTCGCTATGGCTTTCGACGAGTGTGTCGAAAACCCCGCCGAACACAGCTACGCTAAAGAGGCGACCGAGCGCACCTATCGCTGGCTTGTGCGTTGCCAAAAAGAGCTTGCGCGGCTCAACGCATTGCCCGGCACCGTCAACCCCCACCAGATGCTTTGGGGAATAAATCAGGGCTGTACCTTCGACGACCTTCGTGCCGAGCACATGAAGAAAATCCGGGAGCTTGACCTTGACGGATACGCGATAGGCGGGCTTGCCGTCGGCGAGCCGGCAGAGGTCATGTATCACATAATAGAGGTTGTAGAGCCTCTCATGCCGGCAGACAAGCCGCGCTATCTGATGGGCGTCGGCACGCCGGTCAATATACTTGAGGCTGTGTACCGCGGCGTCGACTTTTTCGACTGTGTCATGCCCAGCCGTAACGCGCGCCACGGCACCCTGTTCACTTGGGAAGGCAAGCTGAACATCATGAACGAAAAATATGTCTGCGACTCAAGCCCGATAAGCGAAAGCTGCTTTTGCCCTGCATGCAGGCACTACAGCCGCGCCTATATCCGCCACCTTTTTAAGGCAAAGGAAATGCTTGCCATGCGCCTGAGCGTACTGCATAACCTTTACTTCTACAACGAGCTGATGCAGAAAATCCGCGACGCGCTGGATGCGGGCAACTTTGAGCATTTTTATCGCCACTACAGAGACATTTTGGGAGAACGCGATATATGAGTATAAGCAAAAGAGCGGCGGCTCTGAAAAACAAAGAGCGCTATACAACAGACGACCTGCTCGAGATTATGGCTATACTCCGCATGCCGGGCGGCTGCCCCTGGGACATCGAGCAGACGCACGAGAGCATACGAAGCAATTTTATAGAGGAAGTTTACGAGGCAGTCGAGGCAATCGATAACCGCGACCCCGCCATGCTGTGCGAGGAGCTGGGCGACGTGTTGCTGCAGGTAGTGTTTCACGCGCGCATTTCCGAGGAGGCGGGCGAGTTTACGTTTGCCAATGTTGTCGACGAGGTTTGCCGAAAGCTGGTCGTGCGCCATCCGCACGTTTTCGGCACAAGCGAAGAAAACGAGGATGTCGTCACCGAGGTGCGCGACGGCGCGGCTGTCGCCGAAACCGCAGATGCGGTCATTGTAAACTGGGACGCCATCAAGCGCTCTACAAAAGAGCAGTCCACGCTGGGCGAGGAGCTTTCCGGCATATCGCGCGCGCTTCCCGCTTTGATGCGCGCCGCAAAACTTGCCGGAAAAGCTATGTCGGCGGGGGTATATGCTCCCTCCGATGCCGTCTCCGGTGCCGGGCAGGCTGACCACGACAGCCTCCATGACCATTTCGGCGATATGCTGTTTGAGATTGCCGCCTCGGCAAAACGACACGGCGTCGACCCCGAACAGGCACTTTATGATGCATGCGAAAGGTTTACCGATAAATACAAGTAATTCACATCCGGTTCGGAGCCGCCGGACATATCTTTCGTCGCTGCATCAGGCGGTGCGGGACAAAGCGAAAAACGCCGGCTTTGCTTGATACGGGCGCATCCGGTGAAAGGCGCGAGCTGCCGGCAGCTCTCTTGAAAGCGCCATAAATCGACAGCTTTGGGACCTGTAAGCAATTTGGCTTTACACACGGCGGCAGGCTGTAAAAAATAGTGAAAAAACCGCTAAAATTTATAAAAGCTCTTGATAAAAAAGCCAAAAGATGATACACTATACATTGAAATCAAAAACTCTGAAAGGATTACAAATATGACAAAATCCGAGCTAATCTCCGCAGTTGCCGAAAAAACCGGCATGACAAAAAAAGATTCCGATGCGGTCGTCAACGCGGTTATAGAAACCATTATGTCCGCTTTGGCATCGGGCGAAAAAGTGCAGATTGTCGGTTTCGGCACATTCGAGGTCAAAACGCGTGCAGAGCATGTCGGACGCAACCCCTACACCGGTGAGCCGATGACAATCGCAGAGTCAAAGCACGTTTCCTTTAGTGCGGGCAAGACGCTCAAGGAAAGCTTGAAACGCTAAGGGCAGTGCATCGCAAAAGTGGCCCCGCGTGCTGGTGTCATCGGGGAAAGGCTTTTGCTTTTCCCCATCAGCGAATAAGCTGCCCATTTTTACAGGAACAGAGTTTTATGAGAATCGACAAATTTCTTAAAATATCCCGGCTGATAAAACGCCGGTCTGTCGCAAACGAGGCTTGCGACAACGAACATGTCTCAGTAAACGGCAGGGTTGTCAAGGCATCGTATGATGTGAAGGCGGGCGACATAATCGAAATCTCGTTCGGCTCACGCAAGCTGCGTGTGCGGGTTCTGGACATCCGCGAGCACGCCGGTAAAGACGAAGCCGCAGGCATGTACGAGGTGCTCGAGTAAACGCCTTCCCGCCGGTCAAAGGCGCAACTGCCACAATTGCCGAGCCGTCAAACAAGTCATACCGCGCGCCGTGCGCGAATATAAATGCATTGCACAAAGGTATTATTCTGCCGAGGAAAGGTACGGTATGACAAGATGAACAACACCTCCGGCTCGCATAATTTGATAATTAACAACCGAAGCCGCGCAACACTCGACGGTGTGACCGCCGTTATAAGTTTCGATGACCGCACCATAGCACTGCGCACCGAGCTCGGCGAGCTCTCCATCGACGGCGAGAACCTGAACATTGTCAAACTCGAGCTTGAAGAAGGCAAACTGATTGTCGAAGGCAACATCACCGGCCTGTTTTATGCCGACCAGATTTCCAAACCCGCAAAACGCCGCTTATTTGGCTCGGACAAATAATGGGTATTGTTACATACATCGAGCATACCGAACTTGCCGCCCTGTTTTTGTATGCGGCGGCTTTGGGCTGTGCGTTTGGAATATTATACGACGTGTTTCGGGTACTGCGACGCGCATCGCAGGTCGCCGACAGGTCTTTTGTTTCCGTTGTTATTATTTTTTTTCAGGACATCCTGTTTTTCCTCATCGTGACCGCGGCATCGGCGATATTTTTCTATAAGTTTAACTCGGGTCGAATTCGCCTTTCGGCAATTGCGTTTATGCTTTGCGGCTTTGCCGCCTACTATTTTACGATAGGGCGCCTTGTAATGCTTGTCGCCGACACCGTCATTGCGTTTGTCCGCCGGCTGATTCGGCAAGTTGTGCGGTTTCTCGGCCTATTATTATCCCCGCTTGCAAAGATTGTGAAAGCCGCCTGCTCACGTCTAAAACACGCAGCAAGGCACCTTTTGCTGCATGCATATACAAAACGAACGCTCTTACGGTACAACAAACTGCTGTATAAATAATTCCCGTATGAAATGAAAAAACATAAGTATTCAAATATATTTATAAAAGCCGCGGTGCTCGCGTTTGTGAGTTTTTGCGCGGTTACGATTATCAAGCTGCAGTTTGATTTCAACGAACTGCGCCGTCAGCGGGACGAGCTTCAGGCGATAATCGAGGAGCAGGAGGAATACAACGAGGGACTTGCGGAACGGCTTAACAGCCCGTTCGACAAAGACTACATAATCTCGATTGCGCGGGAGAAACTCGGATATTGTATGCCTGACGAGATTATTTTTTACAACGACAAATAATACAATACCAAGCAGACTAAAGCGCGAGAAAAGAAAAATGAAGGACAGACACAGCGACGTAATCATAATCGGCGGGGGCCCCGCAGGCCTAACCGCCGCTTTGTACTGCCGACGCGCGGGCTATTCCGTAACCGTTTTCGAGGGCGGGATGCCCGGCGGCAAACTCAACGTGACGCTCGAAATAGACAACTATCCCGGTGCGCCCGGCACCGAAGGCCCTTCCCTCGCAATGACAATGCTCAGCCAGGCCGAAGAGGCCGGCACAAACATTGTTTACGAGCAGGTGACGGGACTTTCGCTTCAGGAGACACTGAAAACAGTCACAACCGAATCGGGCAGCTATAGCTGCCATGCGCTGATTGTTGCCAGCGGCTCGGAAAACCGCAAGCTCGGCGTGCCCGGCGAGGACAAATTCACCGGGCGCGGCGTTTCATACTGCGCGACCTGTGACGGAGGTTTTTTCAAAGGCATGGATGTCGCCGTCTGCGGAGGGGGCAACACCGCGCTCGAGGAAGCGCAGTACCTTTCGGAGATTTGCAGTAAAGTATATCTCATCCATCGCAGAAACGAATTCCGCGGCTCCGCCATCAACGTCGAGCGCACAAAATCAAAGCCAAACGTCGAGCTTGTGCTCAGCGCGACGGTATCGGCAATTGAAGGTAGCGACCGCGTCGAGTCGGTTCGCGTTCGCCGCGCAGACGGCAGCGAAATCTCAATCCCCGTCTCGGCAGTGTTTATTGCAATAGGCAGCGCGCCCATAACTTCTTTCATCCCCGAAGGCACCCTTGCGCTCGCGCCGGACGGCAGCATCGAGGTCGACGCGCTCATGCGCACCTCGGTGCCCGGCATATTTGCGGCCGGCGACGTTCGCAACACTCCTCTGCGCCAGATTGTTACCGCCACAGCCGACGGCGCACTTGCCGCAGCCTCGGCAGGCAAATATCTTGCGGAGATCGGCCGCGCTTGACCAAAATTCATCTCGTTAAAAAATAAACTTTCACCATAGGATTTTAGGATAAGGCATGAAAACTACAATCATAAAAAACATCGCAATCTATTCCATGTCACCGGAGGTAGGAAACATAGAGTGCGGATACCTCGCATACTCCGGTGGCAAAATCACCGCAATCGGCCCGGGCGAACCGGACATTTCGGGCGACTGCGAGGTAATTGACGCGGCACAGCTTTACGGCCCCGACGCCACCGTTTACCCCGGTTTTATCGACGGTCACACCCATCTCGGGCTTTGCGAGGATTCGCTCACTTTCGAAGGCGACGACGTAAACGAATGCACCGATCCCTGCACGGCTCAACTGCGCGCCATAGACGCCATTAACCCGCTCGACCGCTGTTTCGAGGAAGCTCGAGCCGGCGGTATCACCTGCGTCGCAGCCGGCCCCGGCAGCGCAAACCCCATCGGCGGGCAGTTTGCGGCCATCAAAACCGTCGGCAGACGCATCGACGACATGATTGTGGTCGCGCCCGTCGCCATGAAGTTTGCGCTCGGCGAAAACCCCAAAAACGTCTATCACGGCAAAAACCAAACGCCCGAAACGCGCATGGCGACCGCATCCATTATCCGCGAATATCTCCAAAAAGCGAAAAAATATGACGAAGCATGGAACAAATACCATGCCGCGCTCGACAAATACAACATAGAGCTTGAAAAAGCGCGTCAGACCGGCGATGACGAGCCGGATGAGCCTGCCGAACCCGATTTTGACGCGAAAAGCGAGGCTCTGCTGCCGGTAATCCGCGGCGAGCTTCCCGCCCATTTCCATGCCCATCGCGCAGACGACATATTCACCGCCGTCCGCATCGCACGCGAGTTCGGACTGCGTTTCACAATCGTACATTGCACCGACGGCGCATCGATTGCCGACATTCTTGCTGCGGAGGGCGTCACGGCGTTCACCGGTCCCAATCTGTCCGACCGCTCGAAGCCCGAGCTGCGCTCGCTGTCGTTTGAAAACCCGGGTATTCTCGACCGCGCGGGCGTGCTTGTCGGCATTACCACCGACCATCCGGTCATACCTCTGCAGTATCTCCCGCTTTGCGCTGCGCTTGCGGTGCGTGCGGGCATGGATCGCGAAGCCGCGCTGCGCGCCATCACTTTATATCCCGCGAAGATACTCGGCATCGACCACCGCGTCGGCTCGCTTGAGCCGGGCAAAGACGCCGACTTCACTATATGGCAGGGGGACCCGCTCAATGTCATGAGCAGTCCCGCCGCGGTTTGGATCGACGGAGAAAAAGTCTAATGGTCTGCTCCGATACGGGAACGCCGTGTCGGAGCACAATAGTCTATTACGTCTTTTATACTTAGGTGATAATGAGAGAAATTAAAGCAAGCGACGTCACGAGCCTTGTCAAGCGGCTTTTTATCGAGGCAAACTATACCCTTCCCCGCGAGCTTGCCGGGCTGATTGCCGATGCCTCGCGCACCGAGCCCGACCCGCTGGGCCGCGAAATATTGTGCCGGCTGTGCGAAAATATCGAGGCAGCGAAAACTTATAATGTGCCTATATGTCAGGACACCGGGCTTGCCGTCGTGTTTGTCGAGCTGGGCCAGAACGTTCACATCGTCGGCGGCGATTTTGAAGAGGCTATAAACGCCGGCGTGCGGGCGGCTTATCTCGACGGCTACATGCGCTGCTCAGTTGTCGGCGACCCGCTGTTTTCGCGTAAAAACACCGGCGACAACACGCCGGCTGTCATACATGTAAAAATCGTACCCGGCGACCGGCTGCGCATCACAGCCGCGCCCAAAGGGTTTGGCAGCGAAAACAAAAGCGCAATCCGAATGTTTACGCCGGCCGCCTCGCCGCGTGATGTGTCGGATTTTGTCGTTGATACAGTTTTGCGCGCGGGCGGCGACCCCTGCCCGCCTGTAGTTGTCGGCGTCGGTATCGGCGGCACGTTTGAGTCGGCCGCGCTGGACGCCAAGCGCGCACTGACCCTCCCCACCACATACCGCAACCCCGACGAGCGTTATGCCGAGCTGGAGGACGAGCTGCTCGACCGCATCAACGCCACCGGCATCGGGCCGCAGGGTTTCGGCGGACGCACGACCGCGCTTGCTGTCAATATAATAGCAAGGCCGACCCATATCGCCGGGCTGCCGGTCGCGGTCAATGTTGGCTGCCATGTCACGCGACATGCCGAAGGCGAGCTTTAACCGCAGCCATAGGAGAAAACGTGATGAACAGGCGAAGACCGCTTTACAACCCGACATTTACCGTCCTCACTGCGTTATTTGCAATACTCTTCACTGCCGCGCTTGCCGTTGCGCTGGTTTTTGTTGCTCGATACGGCTCTGCCACCGAGGCTTATCTGGCAGCCGAATCCGACGCCGAATACATATCGGAGAGTGCGCAGGCCGAAATCGAGGGGCTGCAGGACAAGCTTGCCGCGCTCAAGCACGAAGTGGAATCGCTTGAAAGCGAACGGGAGCAGCTTATCCGCACTTTTGCCGACTCTGACGAGCGCTATAAAATGCTGCTTGAGCAGGTCGCAGAGCTTGAATCCGAGCTTGCCGCAAAGCAGCGGGAAATCGCGCGCCTGCACGACGATATTGCAAAGCTTGAGCGCGTTTACAAGGTCGACATCAACGCGCAGTTTGCAATAATCGAGGAGCTTGAAAACCTTTTGCGCTCGGGCGCGCCGATGAAACAGCTCAAAACGGTCGAGACCGACGAGGCGGGCGAAGAAATCGAAAAGATTACAGAGGAATATCCCAGGATAGCGCTTTACTACCAGGACATCACGCACGGGTATACATATTCTTATAACGACAGCGAAGTTTTTTACAGTGCAAGCTGTCTGAAAGCGCCTTTTGCACTTTCACTGCTGCAGGCGGCGACCGCCGAGCTGGCACGCTCCGCCGACGAGTCTGCCGAGCGCGTCTATAATTTTGACCAAACCTACACCTATGTTTCCTCCGACGCGCAGAAAGGTTCTGGCATAATAGTAAAGCAGCCCGAGGGCACCGAGTACACCTACCTGCAGCTTATCGAGCTTATGCTCACGCACAGCGACAACGTCGCTTTTGACCAACTCAAGAAAAAATACAGCACAGCAGAGTTCCGCGCACTTGCCTCGAGGCTGGGCACCTCCGCAATGAGAAAGGATCTTTCCACAATGACAGCCTCCGACGGAGGCAAGGTACTGACTGAGATTTACGAGTTCATCAGAAGCGACTCGCCGTTTTCGCAATTCATGTACGACGCAATGACGCGCAGCAACCACCGCGTCATGATTCCCGCCGCCGTGCCCGGTAAACCCGTTGCAAACAAATACGGCTGGGATATAGGGGCATATCACGACATGGGGATAGTTTTTGACAAAAACCCCTATGTCGTCGTGATACTCACCGACCTTGACCAAGGCGGAAGCGAAGTTGACACCTACATAAGAAATGTGCTGAAGCTCGTAAACAGGCTGCACGAAAACTTCTATAAAAATTAGCCGGCGCAATACAGCGTCGGCTAATTTTATGCAATTCTATTGACTTTTTGGAATGGATGCTGCCGAATACCGGCGGCTTCTATTTTTCTTTCACAAAAATCTGTGACGGGGTTGCCCATACGCTGCGCTCGCCGTTTTTATGCTCGGTTATCGAGACTTCCGACAGCGTCAAAAGCGCCGATATTTCCTCGCTTTCGAGCCTGATCATAAGTTCGCTTTGCGCTATGGTGCTTTTCTCGCTTCCGGCAGGATATTTTTCGCTAAGCTGTGCAATAAATTCGCCAAGCGACTGCTCGATTATTATATTGCCGTCGAGAGTTATTCTTATCATCGGACTGCCGCCGTTATCGGGGTTTAGCCACACAAACGCATATTCCCCGCGATTGGTTGTAACGACAACGTCGGCAAATCGCCCGGCAAGCGACAGTGCCCAGTCATACTCGCTAACCGGTATGGCATCGGGTTCGGCGAAAAGGTACAGCCCGCGCCCGTACTGCTCGTCGGACGTGCTGCCGTCGTCGTATATCCAGAGCTTGTCGAACCCGAACTTTTCGCGGAACACCTCGCCGTGTGACATACTGTCGTCAAACCACTCGGGCAGACTGCCATCCGAGTATGCAAGAAAGTCCACCGCGTCGGTTATCGCCGCGCGGGTCGCCGCGTCCGGCTCGACGGCCGCAGGCGTCAGCTTGCCGCCGGAAAGCATGCCCTCGCGCTCGAGCAGCGTCTCGAGCCGCACGAGCTGCGCAGTGACCGGCAGGTCTATATAGCCCATCCCCGGCAGCACGGCTATCACAGCAAGCACGCAGGCGACAATAGCCAGTGACCGGTGAGCTTCCACGCGCCGCTCTCCGCGCATTGTCAAAAGCAGTATGCTGCCGACAGCCGCGAGCACCCAGATTAAAATGAAAACATACTCGGTCGTTTTCAGTCCGCTTTCCATAAGTCGCACTATGACCGCCCATGCCTCGAATGCAAGTATCACGAGAGCGGCTATCGGGTAGACCGAGCGATAAAGGCGCGTCACGCCGGAATCGTCGTCCGAGGTCATGGCATGCAGCCACAGCCCGCCGATTGTATACGCCGCTGTGACAGCCGCAAGCTGCTCGAAGTTGGAATCGGTCACACCGAAAAGGTTGAGCAGTGCCCATATAAGCAGCACTGCGGTGAGCGCAAGCATTATGGGTATCAGTATATAGCTAAACAGCACAACTATAAAAAGCGGTTTATGCTGGGCACGCTCGCGACGCTCCGGCGCCTGCCCTTCCCTAAGCGGGGGAAAGTAACCGACGAACAGCAGAAACGCCAAAAGACCGGATAGTGTCGTGATATAGCCGTAGACCTTGTTGCTCATATCCGGGTAGATAAGCCCTTCCACCGCGCCGGCAACCCCGCTCGCGCCGGCAAGCGCCACAAGGCCGTACAACAGCGCGATGAAATACGACTTGTGCGCCATAAACAGCGCGCGCACAAAATCCGTCTCGTCAGAGCGCCTGCCGGCAATCATCACGAAAGCAACAAGCGAAACGAATATCGCTGCCAGAACCCGCATTGCCGCTCGCTCCGACACTTCGCCGGCAGAGCCGCCGGCTATATACAGCGCGGCAAATGCCGCTATCGCAACGCCAAGCGCGATGAGATTGGAGGCAAGCGGCGCGTTTTTTGACTCATAGTAAGTCTGTGCTGCCGCGACTGCCGTCATGCCGGCAAACGCGCCAAGCGCCAGCGCCCACAAAAGGCAACTTAAAGGAAAGTTATATTTTGACAGGTCAAACTGAATTTGAAGAATACAGACCAATGCAAACGCTGTGGCGCATCCGACGGTCGTCGGATACGCTTTTGCCGCGCGTCCCGCACCGCTCAGTACGCCCGAGATGGATCTGATAATTTTGGACATACATACCTCCGTTTTAGATACTACACTTTAGTTTGACGTATAAAATATTGAAGTTCAATCGATTTTTCTAATATTTACAGTTAATTAACAAATTTATTTTTTGAAAAATCATTGACTTATATACACCAATAGCATATAATAGACCAGTCGTGCTGCGCAAGTCAAAGCCGCGCAGCACAATTTTAGTTGAGGTATAGTATGTACAAAGACAAAACTCTCGTTTGCCGCGATTGCGGCAGCAATTTCACCTTTACTGCTGGAGAGCAGCAGTTTTACGCCGAAAAGGGATTCGCAAACGAACCGCAGCGCTGCAAAACATGCCGCGACGCCAAAAAGGGCAAGCCCGCACGTCAGATGTTCGACGCCGTCTGCTCCGATTGCGGCAAGGAGTGCAAGATACCGTTTGAGCCCAAAACCGACCGCCCCGTTTACTGCAGCGACTGCTTCAGAAAATAAATCGGTCAAATATGCCGGGAATCGCAATCACGCGACTCCCGGCTTTTTTGATTATATCGCCTAAACGTTGCCAACAATTACTGTGTCCAGCTTTTCCTGTGCGACCTCCGCAAGCCTGTAAAGCGTCTGCACCGGCGTCGGCTGCCTGTCCCGATACCTGCCGCGCGGGAAAAAGCGGGTTATATGCAGCGGGATAGACCTGTCGAGCGAGGCGACCCACGACGCAAGCTCTCTGACCTGTTGCTCGGTGTCACTTATGCCCGGCACAACAAGCGTTGTAAGCTCGACATGCGCGCTTTTTGCCGCGGCGGCAATAAATGCGAGCACCATCTCGAAGTCGCCGCCCAGTTTTTTATAGCCTTCGGCAGTAAAGCACTTGAGGTCGATGTTGAACGCGTCGATATACGGCAAAACCTCCTCAAGCACCGGCTGCGATACCGCGCCGTTGGTCACGACTACGTTTGCCATCCCTTTCGCTTTGACAGCCGCGCCTGCGTCGCGCACATACTCCCAGCTTATCATGGGCTCGTTGAAGGTAAACGCGACGCCGATGTTGCCGTCGGGCTGCCTGGCTTTTGCAAGCGCGGCAAGCTCGTCGGGAGCCAGATAGCGCCAGGGCACGCTTTCCGCGTCGGCGCGCGAAATCGAGTCGTTTTGACAGAACGGGCAGTTCATATTACAGCCATAGCTTCCGACCGACAGCACCATTTTACCGGACATGAAACGGGCGAGCGGCTTTTTTTCGACGGGGTCAAGCGCAATCGAGGTTATCCTGCCATAATTGTCGCAAACGCTCTTGCCGTCCCTGCAGGCACGCGCACCGCAAAACCCGATGTCACCTTCCTTGAGCTTGCAGTGCCTGAAACATACATGACAGACGACGTCAGACATACCGAACTACCTCAAATCGATAGAGTGTAACAGGCTCGCTGCGCCCTATTCCCGCCTTGCGGCGCGCGATGTCTATCTGCTTTTCGACGGTGTCGACGCCGTCGAGGTCGGGCAGCAGCAGCCCGCGCTTGAAACCGCTTTCAACTATTACGCCGTAACGGCTGGGGTCAAGCTCGCTCGGCGAGTCTATCTTTTCGGGCTCGCCGAGCACGTCGACGCTGTATTCGAGCATCGGCAGCTCCTCCGGTCTGACGGGGTCAAATCGCGGGTCGCGCGAACAGGCGCTGATGCCATTTTGCACTATCTCCTCGGCAATCGAATTTGTGGTCGGCCCTATTGTGCCGATGCAGCCGCGCAGACTGCCCCTGATATGCAGCGACACGAACACACCGGCGCGGCGCTGGAGCAGCTCTGCCGGCAGCCAGTCGGGTAGCCGGGCGCGCTTACCCTCACGGACGAAGGTTTCAACGGCAAGCTTTGCGATCCTGACATACGGGTTGCTGCTTTCGCTGGCCCCGCGCGCGGGCGATGTGTTTGTCATGCACTCCAGATAGCAGCGCGAGGGGTCGGCATCACCTGGCTCGAAGATGCAAACGCCATATCCGACCCCGAACGGGCCTTCGTATGACAGCCGCTCTGCCCTCACCGCGCGTCTGTCGAGTGCGCCGGCCATAATCGTAAACGAGCGGTGCCCGCATTCGCCCGCCGCATAGCAAAAAGCCTCGCCGAAATCAAACAGCTCGCCAAAATTGGCATCTCCCATCACATTCATTATCCTGTCGTCGTACTGCGGGCCTTCGGGTGAAAAGCCATACGGGCCGTCCTCACGCAGACGGTGCGAAAGGTCGCCGCTTGCGATAAATCCGACACGCCGCCCCAGTCGGTCGGCAACCTCGGATACGAGCATGCCCAGCCGATAATGGTCGGACAGCGGGAGTCCGGACAGACCGATTCGCACAATTTTCGGCAGCTTGCCAAACCTGTAGGCTTTCTCGACAAAATAGAGCGGTACCATCGTGCCATGGTCGAGCGACGGGTCGCGCTCGGCAGAAGTGTCGACCTGCAAACCGGCTTTAACCGCCGCATCGCGCAGCGCAAGCGTAAACTCGGTGTCATAGTCGACGCTTATTTTGACACCCGGCGCTCTGAACGCCGCAAAACTGCCTTTTGCCGACTCGCCGGGCGATATGTGAAACCTGTCGACATAAAACAGGCTGTGCGGAGTTGTGATAACCAGTGTGTCCGGCTGCGAATCTTTCAAAAACTTCACCGCGGTGCCGTACGCTGCGATAGTGGACGATACACGCCGCTCCTCGCCGCGCCCAACCTCCGGCACGATAAGCGGCGGATGCGGAACCATAACTGCACTTACGACCGGCATTGTACTATCACCTCGTTATATTTGCATTTTTTATTATTATAGCTTGTACTCACGTCTATTACAAGAACCATGTATAAAAATGGCATAAATGCGCCGGATAGAAATGCGATATTTCTGCATGGCCTGCCCGTGCGTACATTTTCCGCGGTTTTGTTGACAACAATAGCCCGGAGTGCTAAAATAATATGATAAGATGGCTATTACAGTAAAGCGAGGTGCCGCTGCGTGGACGAAAAGGACCGCCGACCAAATCGGGACAGCGAGTTTTGGGACATCGAATTTACCCGTCCCAAGCGTAAACTGCGCCGTTTTGCGCATGACACAGGCACCACTTTGCTGCACATCTCAAACGATGAGAGCTGCCCGGCCGAAAGCGAGGGAAAAGTTCCCCGCCCGCCCGCCGACCGGGAAAGCATGCGCTTTCGCAGAGGCTCGCCAAAGCCTCAAAAAGACAGCGCCGGGCGTAAACCTACGCTCGAAGAGCTGATGCGCGACGGCCTCATCGTGCACGCAAGCGACATTGAGCCGTTTCCGCAAACAGCGGCGGAGCGTCTTGAGGAAAAAGACGTGCGGTCGGCAGGCGCCGAGGGCAACAGTAGTCATGACGAGCCGCAAGTGACACAGCCGCCGGGCATCAGCCCGTGGGAATCGTATGATACAGGCGAAAAAATACCCCGTCGTGCGAACATGATGCAAAATTCCGAGCCGTATCTTTGCTACACGCCGGACGACAACAAGCTCATTTCGGAGGTGCGGGTTTCAAATTGGCCCTCACCCTATACGTTTTACGAGCGCTTCCGCAGTGATGCGCGCCGATATTTAGACTTTCCGGCACAGGAATGCCCACCGGCGCCCTTTTTCTCTTTTATGCCGCAGTATGTTCAGCTCAGCGCCGACCAGCTTGCATGGTATTTTTACTGGCGTTCGCTGGTGCGCGAAGGCAAGTATCCCGCCACCGACTTCGGGTATGTGATGCTTTATATTTATGAGCTTATCAACCTGACGGACATGCTCGAGCCCGAACAGGTGCTCCAGCAGCTTTGCGATGTATGGCTCGGTTATCGCGACCGGCACCCGCGGCTTGACAGGTATCTTGCCGAATGGGTGTGCGATCTCTGTCTTATCCACCGGTTGCCGCTGCCCTACGAGCGGCTTGCGCCTATTTACCCGCAAATTATATCCGCCTCGCGGTTTAAAGAGTTTTACGTCGGCTGTACAAAAGGCTCCGATTTGCCCCTTGCGGAGGCGCTGCTTAATTTTAATTCGGGCTATGACTGGCGTCGCAGCAAATATCTCGCCGACGAAAACCGGCATTTGTTTGATGAGCATATCATCGGCGCGTTTCTCTATGCCTGCCGCAAACTTGAGTCGGCAGAACCCGCCGTCGAGTATACACAGTCTCCCGAAACTAATCTGATCTGCTCGGCGCTGAGAACCTACGGAACGCGGCAGCGCGTCATTCGCGACGCATACTCCGGCGCGCTTTGCGCGTATGAGATAAAGCGCAAAATCGAGGTGCACTACTATTCGTGCACTCGTTCCCCCGAGCTGCGCTATATAGTCACCGACATGGTAAAGTACGCCGAAAACAATGTGCGCGCGATGATAGGCGTAAAATCGCGGCTGGGCACGCCCAATCTGCCCGCAGCAGCAAAAGCGTTAATAGCCGAGTATTTCGCGCCGCTTCGCGAAAAGCGGAAGAAAAAAGCGGAGAAGGCCCCGGAATACGAGCGCTTTTACGAAGCCGAAAGCAAAGGACTGTCGCCGGAGGCGGCGCTTGAGCTTGAGCGCCGCTCCTGGGAGACCACCCGGCTGCTCGTCGACGCTTTCGACGACCATAGCACCGAGTTCGACGGTAAAAGCGCGCCGGGCGGTGTCACACATGCTGCGGTTGATACCCTTGGCACCGCAAATTCAGCAGATTTGGCCACAGCGGAAAATGAAACCGATACCGGCAAAGACAGCCCCGTCTCCGGCACAATTCAGCCGACCGGCGAGCGGGATGTCTCTTTGCATGAAGGCGCCGGCGACCGCCCGGAATTTGAAAGATATCGCCGCGCATACGTTTTTTTGCGCGACGGCAACACGCAAAGCTTTTCGGCGCTTGCCGAAAGCATGAATCTTATGCCCGAAACGCTTGTGGAAAAACTCAACGAGTATGCTTATGATATAATCGGCGACATCGCTGCCGAGCCGGGCGGGCCCGGCGGATGGCAAATCGTCGACGACTATGTCGCCGAACTTGACGAACATTTTGGCTGCGCGCCCTAACAGCAGCGGAGAGTTAAATGGACGAACAGAAAATACCGAAACGAATACTTAATTCTTTAATGAACTCTATCGCAGCAGGCGTCGTTCCCCGCACGGGCGCACCTTACATTGCAATTGGCCGCTCCGACGAGATTGCCGCGCTGCTCGGCGACCTCGAGCTTATCAACGAAGGCGGCAGCTCCATGCGCTTTATAGTTGGCAAGTACGGCAGCGGAAAGAGCTTCCTTATGCAGCTTATACGCAGCTATGCCGTCGAGCGGGGTTTTGTCTGCGCCGACTGCGACCTTTCGCCCGAGCGCCGCTTTTGCGGCGGCAAAGGCACCGGCGTCGCGACCTATCGCGAGCTGATTAAAAACCTTTCGTCGAAAGCCGCGCCTGATGGAGGGGCACTGACGATTATAGTTTCAAAGTGGCTGTCCGAGCTTCGCTCGGAGCTTGCCGCATCGGGGCTGGAACCTGCCAGCCCGCAATTTGACGCCGAGCTGAAAGCGCGTGTCTATGTGCTCGGCCGAGAGCTTGAAGGCCATGTGGGCGGTTTTGATTTCGCGCGCGTGCTGACACTATATTACGAAGCGTCGCGCTTTGATTCGGACGAAGCCGAGGCAAAACGCTCGGCATGCCTGCGCTGGCTGCGCGGCGAGTTTGCCACCAAAACCGAAGCTCGCTCGGCACTCGGGGTCGGTGATATAATAAATGATGACAACTGGTACGATTATGTAAAACTGCTTGCGGTATTTGTGCGCAAGATTGGCTACCGCGGCCTTGTCGTTTTCATAGACGAGTGCGTCAACCTGTATAAAATCTCCAACCGCATCTCGCGTGAAAACAACTATGAAAAATTGCTTTCGATGTTCAACGACGCGCTGGGAGGACGCGCGCCCGGTCTCGCCATGATACTCGGCGGAACGCCACAGTTTCTCGAAGACACGCGGCGGGGCCTGTTCAGCTATGAGGCGCTGCGCTCGCGTCTTGCGGACAGCAGATTTTCGGGTGCCGGCTATCGCAACATGCTCGGGCCGGTGATAAGACTGCGCAGGCTGTCGGACGACGAGCTTTTTGCGCTCATAGCGCGTATCACAAAGCTGCATGCCCAGGCCTACTCGTGGGAGCCGCGCGTGACAACCGAAGAGCAGGTCGAATTTCTCAAAATCTGCCTTGCGCGTGCGGGCGCCGACACCATGATAACCCCGCGCGAGATCATCCGCGACTACATGCAGGTGCTTAACATTCTTTTGCAAAACCCGGACGCGACCTTTGCCGAGATTGTGGGAAGCGGCGTCGTGACGCTCAAAACCGCCTACAACGGCGAAAACCTGCCCCCCGAAGTCGAAACCGAGCATGACGGTGACAAGTCCCGGAGAAAAGCGTTTACGCTTGAGGATATTGAGATATGAAACGTGCAATACTTGCAATAATCGCGGCGGTCACCGCGCTCGCCAGTGTTTCGTGCGGCGCGAGACTAAACAAACAGGGCGACCCCGAGCAGTATTTTGACACCGTCCTGCCGGGCGGCGGTGTGGCAGAGGAAGAGGACAAACCCGCGGTCGCCGACAAAAGCACAGAGAAAACGAGACCGCCCAAATACAGCAAATATTTCGATGTCGCCGTCAAAGAAACCGAAAGCGGAATCCTTTATCTGCCTTATATTGACGATGACGGCAGCGAAACCGGCGATATTATTGTCGTCGGCTACAACGGCACATCGCTCAATGTGACCGTTCCATCGATTATCGACGGCGGCAACGTGCGCGCCATCAGCGAAGGCGCTTTTTTCGGAAAAACAATCGTCACGTCGGTAGTGTTACCCGACTCCGTCACAGAAATCGGACGAGCGGCTTTTTCGTCATGTCCGAACCTGCGTTCGATAAAGTTCGGGCGCGGCATAACAGAGCTTCCGCCCGCCGTACTGCGAAACTGCCGGGTGCTTTCGGACGTAACACTTCCCGATACGCTTGAAGTTATCGGAGATTTTGCTTTTGAGGGCTGTATAATGCTTGAGCATCTGTATATCCCCGCGTCGGTCAAAGAGATTGGACACGACGCGTTTATGACCTGCGAGCGGCTGACACTCGATGTCTCCGACAACGAATATGCCGCCGAATATGCAAGGGAGTATAATATAAACACCGACGAACGCTTCTCTTATGCGGCTTTCCGCAAAAGAGTGGCAATCGGAGTTTCTGTCGGTGCGGCTATAGCAGCAATATCGCTGGGCGGCCACTTTTATCTGCGCCGCAGAAAGGAGAAGCGTGCATGGTAGCGGTATTTCAGCGCGTCACCGAAGCGTCGGTAACCGTAGACGGCAAGGTTGTCGGCGAGTGCGCAGCCGGATGCGCTATACTTTTAGGAGTGGCCGTCGGCGACACCGAGGCGGACGCCGACAAACTTGCGGCCAAAATATCAAAATTGCGCGTTTTCTCCGACGAAAACGGCAAGCTCAACAAATCTGTCATAGATATAGGCGGGTCGGCGCTGGTCGTGCCCAATTTCACCATTATCGCCGACTACACGCGCGGCAACCGTCCAGACTGGTTCGGCGCTGCACCGCCGGATGAAGCCAATGCACTGTTCGAGAGATTCTGCAGCTCGCTTGCCGAGGCCGGGGTCCCCGCCGCAAAAGGAATTTTCGGGGCCGACATGCTCGTCTCCATAAAAAACGACGGCCCGGTTACGCTGGTGCTCGACAGCCGTCGCCTTAAATAGTCTTTTTGTCTTATTTTTCTGGTATAATAAACGATGAAACTGATTACCGAAGGTAATGTAAATAAATACTATGCGCAAACACTTTGTCTCCTCTTCTTCCCCACCGCAAAGTTTTCCGAATCGGAGCCGGTAACACCCTCTACTCCGGTCGTGAAAATGACGCTGACCGAAGTTGAAAGCGGAGTGCGCGCCACCGCCAAAATCAAAACCGAGGCCGGCGAGTCGTATGCCGAGGTCTTCATGCAATATGAAGACAGCGGTGCGTTGAGCCGTCGCCGCACCGACAATATTGCACTGGGCGCCGCCATGCTCGATGCCGGCCGAAAGCTGTTCGGCATCACGCCGGCATGGGGGCTGCTTACCGGTGTCAGACCCGCAAAAATCGCAAAAGAATACATCGAGCGCGGGCTGGACGACAAGTCCACCACACGCGAGCTTGCGGCAAATTACCTTATAAATCCCAAAAAGGCGGCTCTGCTGACCACCATCGCCCGCAACGAATACAATATAGCCAAAACACTCGACGACGACATGTGCAGCGTGTATATCTCCATCCCGTTCTGCCCTACGCGCTGCGCTTATTGTTCTTTTGTTTCTTATTCCACAAAGCGGCTGCTTTCGCTTATCCCCGACTATCTCGAGCGGCTGTACCGCGACATCGACGACATGTTTGCGCTTATCGGCGAGCTTGGGTTGCGCGTGGTGACGGTTTACATCGGCGGCGGCACGCCGACCATTCTGACCGCCGACCAACTTTCGGCACTGCTCGAGCGGATTGCCCGGCATGTTGACCAGGCTTCGCTGCGCGAGCTGACGCTTGAGGCCGGACGCCCCGACACCATAACAGCCGAAAAAATAGCGGTCGCAAATAACTGCGGTGTTTCGCGCATCAGCATCAACCCCCAGACCCTCAACAACGCCATACTCGAAGGTATCGGGCGCAGGCACACCGCCGAGGACTTTTACCGCGCTTTTTCGCTTGCGCGCGAGGGCGGGATAAAGACCATCAACTGCGACCTTATAGCAGGGCTGCCGTCCGAACGCTTCTCAAGCTATTCGCGCAGTGTCGACGCGGTGCTAAAGCTGCGGCCGGAAAATGTGACTTTCCACACATTTTGTGTCAAAAAATCTGCCGACCTTATCCGCGACTGCACCGAGCTTTATCTTCGCAACGGCGGCGAAACGTCAAAGAGCGTCGATTATTCACAGCTTAAAGCAAAAAATGCCGGATATGTGCCATACTATATTTACAGGCAAAAGAACACGGTCGGCAATCTTGAAAATGTGGGGTTCGCGCTGCGCGGTCACGAGGGTCTTTACAACATTATCATGATGGAAGAGCTGCACAGCGTGTTCGCCGCCGGCGCGGGCGGGATTACAAAACTTGTCCCGAGAAACGGCAGCCGCATCCAGCGCGTTGCGGTGCCAAAATATCCATACGAGTATCTCGCCATGGATAAAGACCCCGAAGCAATGAATTCCCTATACGACAAAATCCGCAAATTTTATCAAGAGAATTTCTGAATTTGAAACGGAAACATTAGATGTTAACTGTAAGCAAGACTTTTTTAAGCGAGGCCGACAAGCAGGACTTTGTTTTGCAGTGTGAAGCAAAATTCGAAGCCGAACTTGACCGGGTTGCACGCGCCATCCGCGAGGAGGCGGGGCTGAAAGTCGTAACCCTCTCGGGGCCAACCTGTTCAGGCAAAACTACAACCGCAGCGACCCTGATACGCGACTGGGAAAGCTATGGCACTCGCGTGCGGCTTATTTCAATAGACGACTTTTTCCGCGATAGAACGGAACTGTATGCCGAAGCCAAAGCCGAAGGGCGCGACCAACCCGATTTTGAGACGGTGCGCGCCATTGATTTCGAGCTGCTGCAAGAGTGTGTCGAAAAAATAAACAGCGGTGAAACAGTGAGCTTGCCGCTCTTCGATTTTACCGAAGGCAGGCGTATAGGTTATGACAACTTTGACTCCGCCAGCTATGACGTCGTTCTTTTTGAGGGGATTCAGGCCATATATCCCGAGGTAACCGAGCTTTTCAAACATTATCACCACAAATCCATCTATATTTCGGTTGCAGACGACGTGACGGTAAACGGCGTGTTTTTCTCGAGCCGCAAAGTGCGCTTTCTGCGCCGGCTTGTGCGCGATTACCTGTTCCGCGCCGCGGCCCCCGAGTACACATTCACACTTTGGAGAAATGTTGCCCGCAACGAAGATATAAATATATTGCCGTTTTCCGATAATGCCGATATAAAGCTCAACTCTTTTCTTCCCTACGAGCTTTTTGTGATAAAGCCGTATGCACTCTCGCTGCTTCGAGCACTGCCCGAAGGCTCGCAGTACGCAGAGGAAGCGGCGCAAATTATAGCAAATCTTGAAAAGCTGGACACAATCGGCTCGGATTATGTGTCCGACGAGTCGGTTTTCCGAGAGTTTATCGGGCCGAGGAATATGGCAAACAGTCATATAACAATTTGACAAAACAGAGGAAACCAAGATGAAAGCTGTATATTCCGACTATGTCGAAAGCGCCGAATATATACGCTCCAAAATCACGGAAGCCGGGCAAAAAATGCCCAAACTCGCCATTATACTGGGAAGCGGACTGGGCTGCTATGCAGACACGCTCGAAGACCCCGTTACAATACCCTATAAGGATATTCCGCATTTCCCTGTGTCCACCGTATCCTATCAAAAGGGCGAGCTTGTCTGCGGACTACGCGGCAATGTGCCCGTCCTCGCCATGAACGGGCGGTTTCATTACTATGAAGGCTGGGAGATGTGGCAGACCGCATATCCGATTGGCGTGTTTAAGCTTCTCGGTATCGAAAAGCTGATTATCACCAACGCTGCGGGCGGCATTTCGACCGACTACAGGCCGGGAGACCTCGTAGCGATAACCGACCACATCAAGCTGTCTCCCGATTCGCCCGTTCGCGGCGCCAACATCCCGGAGTTTGGCGAACGCTTTTTTGACATGCAAGATGTCTATGACAAGTCCATGATAGCGCTCGCCAAACGCAAGGCAGAGGAGCTGGGCTTTACAATAAAAGAAGGCGTCTACGGCTATATGTCCGGCCCGCAGTATGAGACGCCCGCCGAAATACGCATGCTCGGTATGCTCGGCGCGACGGTGGTAGGCATGTCTACCGTCGCGGAGGTGATATTTGCCGCGCAGTGCAAGCTGCCCGTGCTTTGCATTTCATGCGTTTCAAACATGGCAGCAGGCATCACCGGTGCCGCGATAACCGAAGAAGAAGTCCTCGAGACCGGCAAGGTTGTATCCGAGCGTTTTACCGCACTTGTCGACGCACTTGTCGCATCTTTATAAATTTACGGCAAGCCGCATAGATTTGCGGGCGGCAGACCGGGTTTGAGCCGGTCGGCTCAATTCATGGGGCTTACCAGCTTTGATTTTTAACGGGGAGACTGCCCTCCCCGGATAAAGATTCACCGAAAAACGATTTGCGGGGGAGTAAAAATGCTGCTTTTTACAAATGTCACGACCCAGGCGGGAAAAGACCTGTACGTTACGGTTGACGGAGCCTATATAAAAAGCATCACGTCCGAACGACCGGCAGGCAACTTTGAGCGCATCATAGACTGCAAGGACACCCTCATGCTGCCCGGGCTTTACAACACTCACACGCACGCGGCGATGACGCTTTTCCGCGGCTACGGCGAGGACCTTCCGCTTCAGCGCTGGCTTACCGAGCGTATTTTCCCTGCCGAGGAAAAGCTCACCGCTCAGTCGGTATACACGGCGTCAATGCTTGCGGCGGCTGAGATGATAAGCGCCGGCATTGTGTCGTTTACCGACATGTATATGTTCCCCGAAGAAACGGCGCGCGCCGTCGCCGAGACGGGGATGAAGGCAAACCTTTGCCGTCCCATTCTCTCGTTTGACCCCGACGAGTCGATTAAAGACAGCGAGCGCCTTGCAGAAGCCATGTCGCTTTACAATGAATGGCATAATGCATGCGACGGGCGAATAAAAATAGACATGTCCCTGCATGCCGAGTATACCAATACTGAGCGCTCGTGCCGGGAGACCGCAGAGTATGCCAAATCGCTCGGCGCAAATATGCATATCCACCTCTCCGAAACCAAAACCGAGCATGAGGAATGCAAAGCGCGGCACGGCGGTCGCACCCCCGCATGTTTTATGTACGACTGCGGCGTGTTCGACTCTAAAACAACCGCCGCACACTGCGTTTGGCTGGAAGACTCTGACCTGCCGCTGCTGCGGGAAAAAGGAGTGACGGTTGCGCACAACCCTGTCAGCAACCTCAAGCTGGGCAGCGGCGTGATGCCCTATCGCAAATACCGCGACGCGGGTATAAACGTGTCGCTCGGCACCGACGGCGCAGCCTCGAACAACACGCTGGACGTGATGAAGGAGATGTACGTCGCGGCGCTCATACACAAAGGCACCAGTCTTGCGCCCGACAGCGTGACCGCAGCCGACGTGCTCGAGTCGGCGACTATCTGCGGCTCGCGTGCACAGGGACGGGACGACTGCGGGCGGCTTGAGCCCGGCTGCCGCGCCGACCTGATTTTGATTGACACCGATTCGATTAACAATATCCCCTCCTATGATCCCGCATATACTGCCGTTTACAGCGCAAACCGCTCCGATGTGCGCCTGACAATGGTAGACGGGAAAATACTTTACGAAAACGGCGAGTTTATGACGCTTGACATTGAAAAAGTCAAAGCCGAGATGAGGTACACTTGTGCGCACTACTTCGACTGACAAACCTAAAAAGAGCACCAACCTGTTCGTATCGGGCGTGCTTATTCTCTCAATATCAAATGTACTGCAAAAAGTAATCGGCGCGACGCTGAAAATCCCGCTGCACGGGCTGCTCGGCGGCGATGGTATGGGTTATTACTACATAGCCTATGCCATCTACGTTTGGTTTTACATGATTTCGACCGCCGGGCTGCCCGTCGCGATTTCTATAATGATCTCGGACAGCAGGGCGCGGGGCAACTTCCGAGAGGCAAACAAAATCTTCGGCATTACGCTACGATTTTTTATGGCCATCGGAATGGCCGGCACGGTTATAATGATTTTCGGCTCGAAGCTGTTTGCAAAGCTGTATGAGCAACAAGGCGCCTATCTTGCCATCATGGCGCTGGCGCCGACGCTGTTTTTTGTTTGCATATCAAGCTGCCTGCGCGGATACTTTCAGGGCTATCAGCTTATGTTGCCGACGGCCATATCACAGCTTATCGAGGCGCTCGGCAAGCTTATAATTGGCATATCGCTCGCTATTTTAACCATCAGGCAGGGCTATGGCACCGAAGTGACCGCGGCGGCGACCGTCATGGGACTGACCGTCGGCGTTTTCGTCGGCATGCTGTTTCTTATTTTTTATAAGTTCCGGTTCAAGTCGGAGGCATACGACGCAGAGTTTGCGCGCCCGGACAGCGACACCATGCCTGTCCGCGGATGGCGCTCCATCGCAAAGCAGCTTTTTATGATAGCGGTGCCGGTCACGCTTTCGGCATCGGTCATGTCGTTTACAAGCGTTATCGACGGGATTATAATCTCGCGCCAGCTTCAGTCCATCGGCTACACAGCCGACCTCGCACGCACCATGATGGGCGACTACTCTGCCCAAGCAGTGACAATGTGGAACGTGCCGCCGGCACTTATCTACCCTATCGCCTACTCTATTATCCCGCTTATTTCGGCGGCGATGAAGATGGGGCAGACCGAGCGCGTCAAAACCATCATGAACAGCGCTATAAAGGTCGCGGCGCTGATAGCGTTGCCCTCGTCCATCGGGATGTCGGTGCTCTCCGAGCCGATTTTGAAGCTCGTGTTCACCGACCAGGCCGCCGCGGAGCGCGTCGCACCGCTACTTTCGGTGCTTGCCCTTTCGATATTCTTCATCTCGATGCTGTCGATCACAAACGCAATACTCCAGGTATACGGACACGAGCGCAAGCCTATAATTTCAATGCTTGCCGGCAGCGCAGTCAAGATTGCCGTCAGCTATATTCTTATAGGCACGCCTTCGATAGGCATATTCGGCGCGCCTGTCAGCACGTTCGTGTGCTATTTTGTGATCATGCTTATAAACTTCTACTTCGTTGCGCGATATGTGGGGCTTATACCTGATGTAAAGGTGATTCTTATCAAGCCTCTAATATCGGCAATTATATGCGGCGCAGCCGCGATCGGCTCGCATCGGCTGCTCGTGTTGGTGCTGAATACAAAAATCGCGACGGTGTGCGCAATAGGCATAGCGGCTCTCGTTTACGGCGTGTTTATTTTTATAATCGGCGCGGTCACCCGCGACGACATTATGCTGCTCCCAAAAGGCAGCAAGCTGTGCGCCATATTTGAAAAGCTGCGCCTCCTCAAAAAAGTTGACGCTGGCAGCTAATAGTGACGGTGTTCCCCAAAGGGTAAGACAGCCTGCCCATTAATCTGGCGGGCGTGAAAATAAAAGACGTACCGAAGGGAGATTTTATTATGCGGTACATCACTGTGAAGGACACGGAATGGACTTATCCCGACAGGCTCGATTATGCTTCGGCCGGAGACCGGCTCACACTGCACAGCGCGCGCGGCAGCTATGCCGCCGGGCAAATTCTGTTTGCCGATGTGCCGGCGCATGCTGCCGTATCTATTCATGTTTCGGGCAGCGTTTCGGACTTCGAGCTTGAAAAATACGAGCTTGTCCCGGTCATGGTGGAAAGCAACCCCGGCATGAACCCGGGAAACAGCACCGAGCACACACCCGTCCGCAAGGCTCCGTACCGGCTTTACGACTGCGCAAAGCCCCTCGGCGAGACGCTTTCGCCCGAGGGCGGCACAGCCGGGCTTTATCTGGCCTTTGCTGTCCCCGAAGACGCAGCTCCCGGCAACTACGACGGCCTCGTCACGATAACCGTCGGCGATGAAAAGGCCGAAATCCCCGTCAGCCTGACCGTTTACAAAGCTGTCGTGCCGGCTGACGGCAGTCTCAAGGTTATAAACGGCTTCTGGCGCAACTTCGAGCAGTATCACGGCGTGGCGAACGGCACCCCCGAAGCCGACGAGCTTGAGTCAAAATACCTTAAAATGCTGCGCCGGGCACGCCAAAACATGATGTATGTCGGCGGCGTTCGCGGCATTACCCGTCCCGATGAAAACGACGTGGGTGAGTATACCTTCGACTTTTCTCCACTCGAGGCTATTGTCAAGCGCTACATAGCGCATGGCATGAAATATTTCAACATGAGCAGCATCGGCAGACGGAAAAGCTGGAAAGAGTCGACTATTTTAGTTGGGGACAACTACCCGGCGATGAGCTATGAGGCTTTCCGGTTCCTTTCTGCATACCTGCCGGCATTTCAGGCGTTCCTTGAGGAAAAAGGCTGGGTTGACCGGTTCTACATAGGCGTGTCCGACGAGCCAAATGATGCCAACGCGACCGAGTTTCGCGCGCTCTGCGGTCTTGTGCGCAGATTTGCGCCAAAACTCCGGCTGCTCGACGCGCTCAGCTTTGTGCCGGTTTTCGGCGCGCTGGACGTTTGGGTTCCCCTCAACAGCGAATACGAGCGGCACAGAAAAGAATTTGAATCGATGCGAATAGACGGAAGCGAAATCTGGATGTATGTCTGCTGCGGCCCGCGCGGAGAGGGATATATAAACAGGTTTATGGACTATCCGCTTTTGTCCACCCGCTATCTGTTTTGGGGCAACTACAAATATAATCTGACCGGATACCTACACTGGGCGGCAAACTGTTATCAGCCGGGGCAAAATCCCTTCGAGCAAAACTGTCCCGAGCACAGAAACGCCGACGCCGTTACCATACTGCCGCCGGGCGACACGCATATAATCTATCCCGGCAAGGGCGAGCCTTGGATGTCGATGCGGCTTGAAGCACAGCGCGCTTCGGCTGAAGACTACGAGCTGCTTTGTATGATTGCCGAGCACGACAAAGCCAAAGCCGACACAATTTGCGCCATGGGATTCAAAGCCTTCAACGACGTCGAATACGATGTCCACAAATTTGAGCAGGCACGCATAGCCCTGCTTAAGGCGGCAAGCGAGATATAACTTGTTACATAGCTAAAAAGACGCGGTTTTCGCCGCGTTTTTATTTTTCCGTCGGTAAAAGCGCTTTCATGGGAACTATTGACTTCAAACCTGTCCGATGGTAATATAGCGGTAAATCCAAATATAACAAGCAGGAAGGTTATTTTTTATGGATATAGCAAAAATCGCGGCGTTAGTCGAGCCGGGCAGGTTGCCCCTTTCCTTTAAAATCGGAGACCGGCGCGTTCGCGGTATTCCCGCAGAGTATAAACCCGTTGTCAGGCGCTGCGGCCTCGATTCCATGATAACGCTCTACACCGTCACCGGCACCAGCCCCGAGGGGCTTGAGGTGTGCGTCGAGCAGCTTGTCTACAGCGACTATCCCGTAACCGAAACCGTGGCGTATCTCACCAACAGAGGGGACAAAGACACGCCCGTCATATCCGAGCTTAAAATTTTCGACGGCTGGCTGCTCCCCTGCAAAAATCCCCGCCTTATCCACGGACGGGGCGACGAGTGCACGCCCGCCGGCTACAGCATGTTCGACGACGCGCTTACCGAGCCGCGCTGCGTTCACCCCTACGACCACAGCGGCACGCCCTGCTGCGGCGCAAGCCCATATATGCGGCTTTACTCCGAAAGCGGAGGCTACGGCTATAACCTCGCAATCGGCTGGACGGGACTATGGCAGGCAGACTTTGAGCCTTGCGACGGCGGCGTTCGTATTTCGGTCGGGCAGCGGCGCTTTGCCTCGTATATAAAGCCCGGCGAGACCATGCGCACGCCGCGGCTTACGCTTATGGCTTATGAGGGAGACATGCACGTCGCGCGCAATATGTGGCGGCGCTGGTATATAAAGCACATTCTTCCGCGCGAGGACGGTGAGCCGCTGCCACCTAAAATGTGCATGCATGTATTCAATGACGGCGGCCCCGAGTTTTCGGGCACGACCGAAGCAAACCAAATCGACGGCCTCGAAAAATACGCGCGCGGCGGCATCGCGCCCGACGTATGGTGGATTGACGCCGGCTGGTACAAGTGCGACCTCAATTGGCCTTATACCGGCACATGGAAACACGACGAGGATCGTTTCCCTCGCGGGCTGCGCCCCATCGCCGACAAGTGCCACCAGGTCGGCGCAAAGCTGCTTTTATGGTTTGAGCCCGAGCGCGTGCACCACGGCACCGAGCTTGCGACCGAGCATCCCGAGTGGATACTCTACCGCAAGGGCGAAAACAGCAGCCAGCACAACGGTCTGCTTGACCTCGGCAATCCCGAAGCGCTTGAGTGGATCACAAACCGTATAGATTCGCTTATCAAAGAGTACGGAGTGGCTATTTACCGTCAGGACTTCAACTATGACCCCATGCCCAACTGGATAGCGGCCGAGAGCGAGGGACGGGTCGGGGCGCCCGAAAACCAGCATGTGCAGGGCTACCTCAAGTTTTGGGACGATCTGAAAGCGCGGAATCCCGGGCTGATAATAGATTCGTGCGCCTCCGGCGGGCGGCGCAACGACCTTGACACCATGCGCCGCGCGATCCCGCTGCAGTATACAGACGTCGGACTGGGCATCCACCCGCTCAAGCAGATCCAGCACCGCTATATGTTCGAGTGGATTCCCTATTTCCGAGCGCACACCCTCAATTTCGACGACGGCACCGTCGTCCAGCCGTCCTCCGGGCAATACAATTCGTCGTCGCCCACCGACAGATTTGCATATCACAATGCGATGGCGCCCGCGATTACGGTTATGACCGACCGCAACGATACGGAGCGCTTTGAGCTGACAAGGGAGATGAACGCAATCTGGCGGCGCGCGGCCGAGCTTGAGCTGTCCTGCGACTACATACCGCTCACCGAGTGCCGCCGCTCTGCGGAGGACTGGTACGCAATGCAGTTTGACAGTCCCGAGCGCGGCGAGGGCTTCTTCCAGGCTATCCGCAATATACTCGCACCCGACGAGAGCTTCACGCTGAACCTGCGCGTCGACGAGGATGCGCTATACGAGCTTGAGGAGCCCGAGTCCGGCAAGCGCTTTACCGTCAGCGGCAAGGCTCTTGCAACGTTTACGGTGTCGCTGCCGAAAAGGTGCGGGGTGATATATTTCTATCGGAAGTTGAGATAGCGTAAAAAGCCGGGCGCAAGGGATTCAGTTCAGCGGTTTACAATAAGATTGTTACCGTTGCCCTGCGGAGCGGACACCGACGGTCTGAGCATGCCGGCACAACCATTGTGTGAAAATACTCGCTCGTTGCTTCGGAGGCGGCACTCGCCTCCGGAGACTCGCTGTTCTCTTCCACTACTCGCCACGCGGTAATTTATCTTGTTATCACAGGATTCAATATTATATTCTAATAACTCTTGCAAAATTAACTCCTGTTTGATTAAATAATAATTACATAACCGCCATATAAGTCGTCGGACAGTTTTTTGAACTTAAATTAAGGAAGGTGAGGTCATAACAATGAAACAACTGAAAGGCTACATGCACGGCGCAAATCTTGGACACTGGCTGTCGCAGTACGGTTCGAAATCAGAGGCACATTGGAACTCTTACATCACTAAAAAAGACATTGCCCGTATGGCGGAGTGGGGCATTGACCATATCCGACTGCCGGTAGATTACATGCTGTTCGAGACCGATGAAAATAAGCCGATGACCTACGATGAAGCTCGCCTGACATATATCGACAATGCGATTGACTGGTGCGGCGAGTACGGGATCAATCTAATTTTAGACCTGCATCACGCGCCAGGATTCTTTTTTGGCAATGGTGAAAAGAACGATCTGTTCACAAATGCAACCAGCCGTGCGCGCTTCCTCGCTATCTGGCGTATGTTCGCAATCCGATACCGTGGTATAGGTGACCGGTTAATATTTGAACTGCTCAACGAACTTGTTTGGGATAGCAGCGATCCCTGGAACATACTTTGGCAGGAAGCATGCGATATCATCTGGCGGGAGAGTCCCATGAGACGGATTATCGTTGGCAGCAACCGCTGGAACAGCATGGACGAGCTGAAGAATCTCGCCGTCATAGACGACGAGCGTGTCATTTACACCTTCCACTGTTATGAGCCGTTCTGGTTCACACACCAGCGCGCGCAGTGGATACCTGGTATGCGCGACTACACAAAGCCCTGCGAGTACCCCTTCCGGCCTGCGGATCACGCCGAGTACAACGGCGGCTCTGTTGTCCGAGACTACGCAGGATACGATATTGTCGACCGGCGGTATCTTGAGGATCGGCTGAAGAAGTCGTTGGATGTATTCATCGAAACGACCGGGAAAACCGTTTACTGCGGCGAATACGGCGCAATTGTCAACTGTCCCCGCGACAGCGCAATCCGCTGGCTTGAAGACATCGGATCTCTGTTAAACGAACGCGGCATTGGACGCGCCGTCTGGAGCTACCGAGGTTTTTCTGCCATCACCTCTCCTGACAATGAGAGCTGGGACGCCGAGATGGTTCGTGCAATCGTGAAGTAGTATTCGGAAACAGTCAAGCTGTCTACCGCAAGGAAACTATAAGCACACTTATCATTCAGTCTACATAAAAAGGTGTTGCCGTTGGGCGACCCTGCACCCAATAGGAACCTTTACTGCTGCAAAGAAAACAAAAGCATAGTTTGATATTTTAGTCCAAAGGCTTCATGGCAAAAAACAGAAATCGGCATGGACGGTTGATATATACCGTCATGCCGATTTTTTAGAATTGTGAAACCCTCCCGAAAGAGGGTATTTACTGCACAGCACAAAAAACCGGGTACACCCGTAAAATCCGACCGTGGAGGCTACACAGCCTGTCTGCGGTTTTGCCGATATGCCCGATTTACCTATTACTTAAAACTAAAATGTCTCGGTATCCCACCCACATACTCGAGCTTAGGCTCGCCCAAAATAAGCGGCTCGATATGGCGCAGGCACTCGTCGGTAACGTCGTTTCCGCGCTCATTTATAAACTCGTCCGGCACCGCGCGGATGCGGTTTGCAATGGCTGAAATATCGTTTGCTATAACCTTGACCGCATACGGAGAGTTTGATGTGCGCTCGAACCCCATCATCTTGCCGGTCTCGCCCGCTATGGCGTGCTCTACCGCCGCTCTGCCTACCATGTCAGCCTCGGCAAGGTCGGTCTCGGAGGCGATATGCGCTGCACAGCGCTGGAGTATGTTCAGCTCGACTGTTCTGGTCTTGCAACCGAACTTTTCTTTAACCGCCTGCTCGACCACTCTGCCGGTGCCCGAAAGGTATCTGTGCCCAAACACGTCACGCACGCCGCTCTGCGCGGATTCGCCGACATATCTGCCGTCCGCAAAACGCAGTCCCTCGGACACACCGACAACCACGTTCGGGTGGCGCCGCAGCGCCGCTTCAATATCCTCAAAAAACCTGTCCATGTCAAACGAACGCTCGGGCAGATACACATAGTCCGGCGCGATGTCGGAGTGCAGTCTGGGCAGTGCCGCCGCCGCAGTCAGCCAGCCGGCGTCGCGGCCCATGATTTCGACGACTGTAACCGCGGGAACGGTATAAACCGCGCAGTCGCGCAGTATCTCCTGCATCGAGGTAGCGATAAACTTCGCCGCGGAGCCGTATCCCGGCGTGTGGTCGGTGCCCATAACATCGTTGTCTATCGTCTTTGGCACACCCATCACGCGCATTTCATAGCCGACTTTTTGGGCGTATGCCGAAACCTTGGCGACGGTGTCCATCGAGTCGTTGCCGCCGATGTAGAAAAAGTAGCGGATGTCGTACTCTTCGAGTATCGAAAACAGCTCGCGATACTCGTTGTCGTCGCCGTCGACCTCGGGCAGCTTTTTGCGGCATGATCCGAGCGCCGCCGCGGGAGTGTGCGACAAAAGGCAAAGGGCCTCTTCCCCGCATATAGCTTCGCGAAGATTTATCAGCCTGAGGTCGAGCAGTCCCTCAACGCCGTTTCTCATTCCGTAAATTTCGCCGATGCAGTCAGCTTCAAGCAGTCCGCGCACAACGCCGGCAAGCGTTGCGTTTATTGCCGCCGTGGGCCCGCCTGACTGTCCAATGACCGCGTTACCTTTAAGCATTTTAAATGATCCCCCTGTATTTTAGCCGGCACATTCGCTCTCGCGCCGCCGCTATATGATCCACGGAGCGCCATGCCGGTTAATTGTCCCGGATTTTCACACCGCGGGCTAAAAGTAAATAACGGCGTACCGAAAGTACACCGTATCAGCCGTGCTATATTTGATAACATAAAAAATACAGGCGTCGCTTTCGCAACGCCTGTTTTGACATGGTGACCCGTGGGAGAATCGAACTCCCGTTTCCGCCGTGAGAGGGCGGCGTCTTAACCTCTTGACCAACAGGCCGTTTAACTTGGGACGTATATATTATAGCATATCGTCCCGAATTTTGCAAGAGGAATTTTCTATTTATTTATGAATTTTTGGTAAACATCCTTTTAACAAGCGCTTTTGCCGCCACGATGAACAGCACGGCGGCAAAAACGATAAGCTGAAAACGTGCGGGGAGGGGTGCGGCAGCCGCCAGCAGGCCTGCCGCCGACGGGTACACAAGTTTTGCCGCTGCGCGCCCGCCGTACAGTCCGCAAAGCGCCGACAGTATAAGTGCGGCAAGCCAAAATATCGGCATTAAACTTGTCACGCCTCTTCCCTCCCCTTCGCGGGACGCAAATGCGTCAGCCTGCGACCCGCCTGATCTTTGTAATACTGTTTATCAGGACCTCTCCGGTACTTTCGTATTCGAGAATTTCGTAAATTTCAGGCACCGCCGCGTCGCTTCCAACGTCGTCGCGGAATGTTCCGTTGTTGTTCATGATTCTATACCGCATCACATATTCATAGCGTATGACCTGGTCGGATTTTCCCGGGTTTATGATGTTTTTAGAGTAAAATTCGATCTCGGGTTCGTATATCTTTTGCATGGTAAACCTTTCGGGGAGCTTGTTGTCCTTTTTATAGTCTTCGGTGAAAAAGCTCGGCAAAGCCTCTGCGTCACCCGCGATGACAGCCTCAAGGTACCTATGCAATAGCTCGAGCGCCGCACCGTATTGCGCGTAATTTCCGTCGGTGATAAGTGTCGACAGCGCACCTTCGGTATAGCGCACATCGCGGATTTGTGCCATGTACTCGGGGTCCTCGAATATGTTTTCGCTGTAGTTTGGTACAGCAAAACTAATCTGTTCTTTTCCGGTAGTATCAGAAAGCGGTTTCGGCGAAAACAGCCTTACATACAGCGCATCGAATTCTATCCGGTTGAGCGCTGCCAGCACTATAAGCGCCGCGACACAGCCCACGATTATCTTGAGCGCCAGTTTTTTATGCTCGCGCGGGCGCGGTGTCTTCTCTTTTTTACCGCCTTCTCTATTTTTACCCGGATGGCTCATTTCAATTCAATATATCTCTTAAGATTTTCAAGTCCCAGTCTTATACCGAGCAGGTTGTCCTCGATTCCTTCAAATTCGATGGAAACATATCCGTCATAGCCCGCACGTTTGAGTATTCCGATGCTCTGCGCAACCTTTGCGTCACCGTGGCCGATTATCGCGCCGCGCAGGTAGTTGCCCGAACGGGTGATAAACCAGCCGCCTCCCGGATAATCGAACATACCCGGCTTGAAGTGGAAGTCCTTTGCATGGACATGGAATGCATACGGCGCCATAATGCCGACCGATACGACCGGATCTTCGTCAACGCACATGAAGTTGCCGACATCAATAAGCGCGCCGAAGTTGGGGTGACCGACCGTGTTGATAAGCGACTCTACCCTGTTTGCGTCCTGTGAGAAATAGCCATGGTTTTCGGTCATGGTGCGAACGCCGAGCTGCTCGGCATATTTGGTTATCTCGCGGCATGCGCTTGCAAGCGTTGGAAGCACGTCGCTGTATCCGATCTGATATTTGCGGCTGCGCGGCTGCTGTGCAACGTCGTGTCTCATAGCCTTTGCACCGAGCGCAGCGGCGAAATCGACGCAGCGGCGCAGCTGTTCAAGCATGGCGGCGGTGTCGCCGGTCAGAAAATCTGCGCCGACACAAAGCGCCGCTATTTCAATTCCAAGCTCCTCCGCCTTTTCACGCACGCGTTTTGCCGTATCCAGCGAAAGGTTGTCCGTCCATCCGCCGTCGGTAAACTCAATTGCCGAAAGGCCAAACTCTTTCGCCTTTTCAATGACGCCCTCCGCGCCGAGCTGCTCAAAATATCTGCCGAAGCTGTACGAGCTAACGCAAGGTTTCATCGCAATTTCCTCCATTTTCAGTTTACTCTGAATGTATAGGTATATTATCATGTAGATGATAACATCATACTATTGCCAGAGCCGATTATAGCACATGATATTTACTTTGTAAATACATTATATACCCGTATTTGTCAAATTTGCCTGCTTTTATGCCAAATTAACATTAAACAGGCAATTTGATAACAAAATTTCCTTGACAAAGATGCAAGCTACCAATATAATAAAATGTATGCCCGGACGCGTTTTAAACAAAATCGACCAAGCCGCGCGTCAGCGGCCGGATTTTTTTAAGTGGGCTGACGGGGCGCAAATGCAAATACACGGAGCGCAAGGAAAAATGAAAAATCAGCTTAAAGCAAGACGCAGACCGAAAATCATTTCTGATCTGCGCCATCTTGTGGTATCGGGCGCCGAGATGTTCGGCGACAAAACTCTGTACGAATATCGAGAGGACGGCGAGCTGCGGCATTTCACTTATCGCGACAATCTCGAGCACATGAACTGGCTTGGCACGGCATTTGCCGAGCTGGGGCTCATGGGCGGCCGCGTCGCAGTTATCGGGGACACCCATCCGCACTATATGACCGCATATTTTGCGACTGTCAACGGCGGAGGAGTGATAATCCCGCTCGACCGCGATCTGCCCGACACTGACATCGCCGATTTTCTCAATTTTTCAGAAGCATCCGCGCTCGTTTACACCGAGTCTTTTGCAAAGCGGGTGCCAAATATCCGCAAACTTGCACCCGGCGTCAAGTTTTATATCCCGATAAACGGCGAAAGCAACGGCGAAGACGGGATATACCCGCTTGGCTCGCTGCTCGAGATGGGCAAAAAGCTGATTTCCTCCGGCGACACGCGTTTCACTTCCCACGAAATCGACATGGACAAAATGTGCGCCATCCTGTTTACCTCCGGCACTACGGGGACAAGCAAGGGCGTGATGCTTTCACAGCGCAACCTGACAGCAGCAACCAACGCCTCTTGCCAGTCGATGGAGTACGACGACCGCAACACATTCGTGTCGGTGCTCCCGATGCACCACTCGTACGAAGTAACATGCGGGCATTTCGCCATCCAAAACCTCGGCGCTTCGATTTATATAAACGACGGGCTGAAAAATACATTGCGCTCTTTCGCATACTATAAGCCGAACGCACTTATGCTTGTGCCGCTGTTCGTTGAAACAATGCACAAGCGGATTTGGGCCGAGATAGACAAAAAAGGCATGCGAAGCAAGGTGGTTGCGGCAATGAAGCTCGCAAACCTGCTGCTCGCGCTCGGCATCGACGTGCGCGACAAATTTTTCAGACAGATTAGAGACGCGTTCGGCGGCAATCTGCGCAGTATAGTCTGCGGCGGCGCGCCGCTTGACCCCAAACTTGTCAAAGATTTTAACACGTTCGGCATAACCATACTCGAAGGCTATGGTATCACCGAATGTGCGCCGCTGGTGGCGGTCAACTCTCCCGGCAAGGAGAGATACTATTCGGTGGGACAGCCTGTTTACGGCTGTCAGGTCAAAATCGACCCCGACAGCGGCGATTATGTGACTTATGAAAATGACAAAACCGGTAAAAGGCGTCGCCCGAAAGGCGCCGTCGGCGAAATCCTCGTAAAGGGCGAAAACGTTATGCTTGGCTATTACCGCAACGAGGAGGCAACGCGTGAGGCGTTTACGCCGGACGGCTGGTTCAGAACCGGCGACGTGGGCTATATGGACTCCGACGGTTATATCTACATCACGGGTCGTAAAAAGAATGTCATAATTCTTTCGAACGGCAAAAACATTTTCCCCGAGGAGCTTGAAGAAAAGCTCAAGGGAGTGCCGGGGATAGCCGAGTGTGTCGTGCTCGGCCGCAAAAACGAATCTGACGAGGTTGTTGTCACCGTGGTGATATATCCCGATCCCGAATATTTTGCGGGCAAAACCGCGGATGAAACATTAAAGCAGCTGCGGGGCTCCATAAACGAGCTTAACCGCACATTGCCGGTATACAAACAGATCCGCGCGGTCGAACTGCGTGATACCGAATTTGAAAAAACCTCGTCACGCAAAATCAAGCGATATTTAGTAAAATAAAATATTTTTAATATATTGCAGGAGATAGTGCACCTATGTTCGAAGCAATCAAAAGAATACTGGTTGAAGATATGCAGGTTAAACCCGAGGACGTCACACTCGAGGCCGAACTCGTCAACGACCTGGGTATCAACTCGCTGGAGCTTGCCGATCTCATACTTATGTGCGAAGAGAAATTCGGCATTGAGATCAAGGACGAAGATATCCACAAGTTCATCACAGTCGGCGACGTTGTTACCTACCTTACCGAACAGGGCGTCAGCTTAGATTCCATCAAGGACTAACATAAAAACCACGGCACTTTTCGTGTCGCTGTCGCTTTGCTTTCGGACGGCGGGCCGCGATTCCGGTCCGCCGCTTGTGCGCGAGCGCCAAAAGCATCCCCCGGCAAATCTCAACCGGCTTAATATTCAAAAAAACGATATGAAAAATATAATTACATAAAAGCACAGGGCCAAATGAAACAGGCCAATAATATAAATGGATGTATTTGTTAAAATAACGCTGACGGCGCTTGGCATTATTGCCATTTCAATTATCATCATCGCCATATACAGGCGTATTTCGGCAAAACTGACTGCCGAAAGTATACTCAAATACGGCCGGGGCAGCCCGAGATTTATATATAACCTGCTTTCGACCGTATACGCCAAGCAGCGTCTGTTCAGTGCTGTGACGCTGCCGGCAAATCCCAAAAAACCCGGCGGGCCACGCGTCGGAGTCGATCTCATCGCCGTCGGACGGGGAGGCGTATGCATTATTAGGGTACTAAGGTATAAAGGCTTTATCGAAAACCCGAATAAAGGCGACTGGTGTCAGGTTTTCGGTGACAATATACTCCCCTTTCGCAATCCCTTTGAGCAAAATGCCGTTTGTCTACGCGCGGTAGAACGCATTTTCAAAGTTGAGCATGTCTACAACGTGCCACTTTTAAACCTTGTTGTATTCACCGACGCCGACGTCAAATTTAAAAACCAGCAAGACAACCTTTACATTGCCGACAGACTTCTTCCGGCGCTGCACGATGTCAATCGCAGCCGTTTCATGAACAATCGCGAGATAAAGGCTGCGATCGCGGCTATTCGCAAATATGCAAAGCCTGCCGGAAAACCCAAACCCGGTACACCAAAAGGGATGCCGGAAAATATCACGAAAACAGGTCAACCAATAATATGATTATAAGAAACGAAAACTACGATGTAGCAATAGTGGGCGGCGGTATAAGCGGGCTGATGTGCGCTTACCGCCTGGTAGAAAAGCATCCGGAGCTGAAAATTGTGCTCGTGGAGCGAGGCTCAAGCCTTGAAAAGCGCAAATGCCCCATCCTGGACAAAAAAGTCCAGTCCTGTATCAAGTGCAAAAACTGCGCCATCATGGAAGGCATGGCCGGAGCCGGCGCTTTTTCGGACGGCAAATATGTTATCTCGACGGAATACGGCGGATGGCTTACCGAACTTATGCCCGATGAAACTGTTATAGGCTACATTGAGCAGGCCGACTCCATTCTTGTGTCGTTCGGCGCGCCTACCGAGCGCTTTATGCCGGACAACGAGCTCAAGCGCCTTGCACTCAAATACGATCTGCACATGTCACAGGCGCAGCTCAAACACTTCGGCACCGACGGCAACCTTCAAATCATGGGCAGGTTGATAAAATACCTTTCGGAGCATATAACAATTTATACCGAAACCGCGGTCACCGACATAGACCGCTCTGCCCACAGGCTTAAATGCTCCACACGCGACGGAAGGCTTGACATCACCGCAGAACGCATTATACTCGCGCTCGGACGTGCAGGCAGCCGGTTTTTCTACAAATGGTGCCACGACAACAATATCCCGGTTGAAAACAATCAGGTGGACGTTGGCGTGCGTGTCGAGCTCCCCGCAATCGTTTGGGACGAGTTCTCAAAGCGCATATACGAGCCGAAAATCAAATACCGCTCCAAAGCATACGGCGACACCACGCGCATGTTCTGCTTCAACGAGCGCGGCAGTGTTGTAACCGAGAACACCGATGGGACTCTCACCGTCAACGGACATGCCTATCACGGCCCGGCGATGAAGACCAAAAACTCAAACTTCGCACTGCTCACCACTATTAAGTTTACCGAGCCTTTCGACAACCCCATTGAATACGCGCGTCACGTTGCAAAGCTCTGCAACCTCATCAGCGGTGGAAGCGTGCTCGTTCAGCGGCTGGGCGACCTCAAACTGGGCCGCCGCACCGACGAGCGCAGGCTCGCCGCATCGACGACCATTCCCACACTGAAAGCTGTGCCGGGCGATCTGTCGCTTTGCATGCCGAAACGACAGCTCGACAACATAATCGAAACGCTCGACCAGCTCGATAAAATCGCTCCCGGCACCGCAAACTATGACACTCTGCTCTACGGCATAGAGTGCAAGTATTATTCGGCAAGACCTCGCTGCAACGACTTTGAGCTTGAGGGCTGCGAAAAAATTTACGCAATAGGCGACGGCGCGGGGTTCACGCGCTCGCTGTCTCAAGCCGCCGCGAACGGACTTTACGTCGCAGACAAAATCAACATTGAGATTGACCAGGGCAAATAGTTTTGATCCGAGGCGGCTGCAGGCACCTTTGTTTTGCGCGTCAGCGCATTCATTTAGCATCGAATAACCGAACTGCATAAAAATATACAGCAAGGAACTGTTGTCATGCTTAATATTGCCATCATGGGCTTCGGGACCGTCGGCAGCGGCATCGCGGAGGTTATATCCGGCAGCTATGCGCTTGTTAAAAGCCGCCTTGGCGACGACATCAATATAAAACGCATACTCGACTTGCGCGATTTTCCCGACAGCCCCTACGCCAATCGTGTTACGCACGATTTCAACGATATTTTAAACGACGACTCGATTTCGGTTGTCGCGGAAACCATGGGCGGCGTCGGAGCCGCATACAAGTATACAAAGGCGCTGCTCGAAGCCGGCAAGCATGTTGTCACATCCAACAAAGAGCTTGTCGCAGCCCATGGCGTCGAGCTGCTCCGCATCGCCGATAAGCGCGGCGTTCGCTACCTGTACGAGGGCAGTGTCGGCGGCGGGATACCGCTTATCCGCCCCATAACCGAGTCGCTGGCGCACGACGATATAACCGAAATAACCGGCATTTTAAACGGCACGACCAACTTCATACTCACGCAGATGGCGTCCGGCTTCAGCTTTGACGAGGCGTTGCGCGAGGCACAGCGGCTCGGCTATGCCGAAGCCGACCCGACCGCCGACGTCGACGGTCACGACGCCTGTCGCAAGATTTGCATACTTGCGGCAGTTGCATTCGGCGTGCTTATTCCCTCGGATGAAGTAAGCTGCCGGGGTATCCGCGGCCTTACGCTCGACCACATCAATGCCGCCGCCGAAAAGAACCGCGCCGTAAGGCTCATTGCGCGCGCCCGCCGTCTGCCCAACGGCAAAATTGAGGCAGAGGTCGCGCCCTTTGAGGTTGTGATGACCAGTCCTCTCCACTCGGTCGAGGGTGTCTTCAACGGCGTGCTGCTGCACGGCACCATGACCGGCGACGTCATGTTCTACGGCAGGGGCGCGGGCAGCCTACCCACCGCCAGCGCTGTCGTAGCCGATATAATTGACTGCGGCTCACAAAACGGCTGCAGCAAAAAACAGCGCCTGTGGGAGGACGGCACAGGCCTGTATGTGCTACCTGAAGATGGCAGCGTTGCGGGGCTGGGGGACAGGATAGAGCTTTAATTTTCCTCCCCTCCGCCGGTCGTATTAGCCTTTTATGTCACAGCGTCAATAAGTGTCCTGATTTACCATAAACTTTAGGGTTACATTTTTTTCGCCGTGCGCTTATAATAGTAATGTATTGCATTAAATCGTTATAAGGCGCAAAGGGGCGGATTTTAAGTGGACCTAATATTAATCAGTGAAAGTAAATTGAAAGTGACGCTGACACCCGAGGATATGAAGGCGCTGCAGCTGTCCTGTGACGACATCGACTATGACAGCACCGGCACACGCCGCGCATTTTGGAGCATCCTCGACGAGGCAAAGCAAAAAACCGGATTTGACGCAGCACGAAGCCGCGTTTTCATACAGGTATATCCGTCAAAGGACGGCGGATGCGAACTTTATGTCACCAAACTCTCGTCCGAAGCCGGCGGGCCGGTGAAGCTCACAGACCGTTTTAGCGACTCCTCCGACAAAGTGACACTCGATCGCGCAGGCGAGTTTGATCTTAAAAAAATGCGCGGCTCTGCCGCCGAGTTTGAAACGCTTTCGCAGCTCACAAACTGCTGCCGCAGGCTGCATGCCGACGGCTACATAGGCAAGTCGTACGCATACTGTGACCGCAGCTTCAGCAAAACGCGTTACATTCTCATTTTGGACGGCATCGCCGACATCGATATACTGCGCGAATACGGCAATCTGCTTGATCCCGATACAATTCATATTTGGGTACTCGAGCATTGCGACGAAATACGTATGACCGACGCGGTGGAAACTCTGCGCGGGCTATAAAGAGAGCGGCATACACATTGAAATATAGGTATATCGGAGGAGTAAGCGGGGGCGCGAAATGCACCCCCGTAAAATGTATAATGCAATGCTGTAAATCAGCATTGCATAGCATTATTTCTGCGGAATTTTGATTTACTACATTCAGCAATCGGAGATTTTTTTATGACACGCGATATTGCCGCGCGCTGGGACGAGCTTCAGCGCGCCTGTGAAAGCTGCACTCGCTGTCCGCTCGGCCAAACCAAGACAAACACCGTATTCGGCTGCGGCAACCGCGAAGCCGATCTAATGTTCATTGGCGAGGCGCCGGGCGAACAGGAGGATTTAGCCGGAGTGCCGTTTGTCGGACGCGCCGGTCAGCTTTTTGACAAATTCCTCGCAGCCGTCGATATAAAGCGCGAGGACGTTTACATAACAAACATACTCAAATGCCGTCCTCCGAGAAACCGAGACCCTCTTCCCGCAGAACAGGAGCAGTGCATCGACTACCTGCGCGAGCAGGTTCGACTGATTAAACCGAGGTTAGTGGTTTGTCTCGGCCGTATCTCGGCGATGCGGCTTATAAAGCCTGACTTTAAGATAACTGCCGAGCATGGCATTTGGTTTGATAAAGGACTATATAAAATTTGTGCCGTTTATCATCCTTCGCTGCTGTTGCGCGACCCGCGCAAGCGCGAGGACATGCTTTTAGACATGCAAAGCATCAAAGCGGCGCTCGACGCTTTACCGGAGGTGGGCTCTTGACAGTCGATGTCGGAACGGTCGGGCCGGTAGTCGCGACAATGTTTTTTGTTATAGTCGTCGGCTACATAGCGCGCAAGCTGAAACTTGTCGACGAGGCGTCGTCCAAGCTGATGAGCGATCTCATTATTCGTGTCGGACAGCCGTTTATGATAATCTCGGCTGTGCTCGGCATGCCATACTCGGCCTCCAATCTGCGCGAGGGCGGGCTTATATTGCTTGTGGCGCTCATAGTCCATGCGGTCGCCGCCGTGTTGGCGCTTGTCGCGACCTTTCGCGTAAAAGATACAGCCGAGCGCAGGCTGACCGAGTTTGCCGCAATGTTTGCAAACTGCGGCTTTATGGGCTTTCCGCTGCTGCGGGCCGTATTCGGCGACGTCGGACTGTTTTGGGCGTCGTTTTTTGTTATAGTCTTTAACCTTGTCTGCTGGACTTACGGACAGTATATCCTGTCGCGCGCCGACTCGCGCGTGAAGATAAAGCCTCTCAATATTTTCGTCAACTACGGCACGGTGCCCTGCGTGCTCGGGCTGCTGCTGTATGTGCTGAGAGTGGGCGACACGCTGTCTCCCAAAGTATTTGAGGCGATGGACTATCTTGGCTCGATTTGCACACCCCTTTCGATGCTTGTCGTCGGAGGCCTGCTTGCAACCGTACCGATAAAAAGGCTGTTTACCGAGCCTAAAATATACCTATTATCGTTTGTAAAGCTGGTCGCTTTACCTTTTGTCTGCGGCGCATTGCTGGCGGCTGTTGGTTTTTCAAAAGAAATGGCCATGTTCGGCGCTATAATGGCGGCGCTCCCCACCGCCGCGAACACAGCTATTTTTGCCGAATCGTACAATATAAAACCTTCCTATGCCGCGCATACCGTTGGAGTGACGACACTTTTTTCGGTTATAACCATACCCGCGTCGCTTTATTTTGTAAGCCGTTTGCTGGATTTTCTCTATATCTGACAGCAAAAGCAGATTTTATATAAAAATACTGTTGCTTTTACCGGCGGCTGTGTTATACTTAACTTGTGCTATTTTAAAAAATGCGTTTAAGGAGACAGTGCTATGCTGCCGTCAAAAAACGATATAGAGGTTCTGCGCCGGCTTGCAGTTCGCTATGCCGAACACGCTTCCCTTCCCGTTCAGGACGAAAAACGCGAGATGTGGCGTTCGCTGAACGACGGGCGTATGATAAAGCCCATGATAGCAATCGACCAGATGCCCTGGAACGAGCTTGACGTCGACGGGTTTCTCAAATGCGAGGTCAATCACCCATATTGGCGTCATGTTGAGTGGCATCTGCGCACCGAAATTTACAAATGGGAGCACATGCCCGCCGATATGGTGATGAATCCTTATGTGCTTGTGCCCCGCCATATATCGAGCACCGGATACGGCGTCACAAATAAAGAGCGCATCGCTGTGACCGACCCGACCAGCTCTGTGGTCGGCCACTACTTTGAGACTGTAATCAGCGAACCGGAAGATATTGAGAAAATACAGATACCGCAGCTCAACGTCAACCGCGATGCCGACAAAGCCGCAGCCGAAGCCGCCGATTACATATTTGAAGGCATAATACCGTGGAAATTCAGCGGTCTGAACATGCATCTCGGCGCGTGGGATATCCTGTCCCAGTGGCTGGGCATTGAAAACGCCTACATCGAGCTTATCGAGCGGCCCGAATTTATACATGCCTGCATGGAACGCATGACACAGGCATTTATTTCGCAAATAGAGCAGGCAAACGAGCTTGGCATATTCGACATCAACACAAATCTGACCCACTGCTCGTATACCTTCTCGAGCAGCCTGCCCGGGCCCGACTGTGACCCCGATAACCCCACCTCAAAAGACGCGTGGGCGTTCGGTCTGGCACAACTTTTCACGAGCGTGTCGCCGGAGATAACCGCCGAGTTTGAAGTACCCTATATGCAGCGGCTGTTCCCGTATTTCGGCGCTATCTACTATGGCTGCTGCGACCGGCTGGACGACAGGCTTGACATCGTCGCGCGCATGCCCAACATCAAAAAGGTGTCGTGCAGCCCGTGGAGCGACCGTGAGGCATTTGCCGAAAAGCTGCCGGACGAGTATGTGATGTCAAACAAGCCCTCCCCCGCTATACTCGCCACCGAAACATTCGACGAGGAGGCAGCCCGAGCGGACATCCGCCGCACTATCCAAGCCGCAAAACGCTACGGAAAGCGGCTTGAGCTGATAATGAAAGACATCTCGACGGTGCGCTATGACCCGCCGCGCCTGTGGCGCTGGGCTGAAATCGCAGTTGAGGAAACCATGAGGGCATAGCTGATCCTCAGGATTTTGATATGCCTGCTTATTAGATATAAATTTTCGCCGACCGCCGGATCCGACTTTCACCGTGCGATTTACGGTCGGCGTTTTGTTTGAAATTCTATAATTTACCGGTGTAATGATTTGAAAGCCAAAACATTTTATGTATGCTCCGAGTGCGGCTACCAGTCATCGAAATGGCTGGGACGCTGCCCCGAGTGCGACGCATGGAACACGTTTGAGGAGCAAACCACAGCACCCGAGCCGTCCGGCAAAGCGGCGCGCCGAGCGGCATCGGTTAACGCACACAGCCCCGGTCGCGCCCTGCCGCTGACACAGCTTGACTCGGACTCAAATCTCCGCATGTCGTCCGGCATGAGCGAGCTTGACCGCGTGCTGGGCGGAGGGCTCGTGCGCGGCTCAGCAGTTTTGCTCTCGGGCGAGCCCGGTATCGGCAAGTCGACGCTGCTGCTGCAAATTTCAAATTCTCTCGCCACAGAGCGTCGTGTTTTATACATATCCGGCGAGGAGTCGCCCGGTCAAATCCGCCTGCGTGCCGAGAGGCTCGGCGCGGATTCCGAAAACCTTTATGTTCTCGCCGAAACCAGCCTTGAAAACGCGCTCGGGCAGGTAGATGCCATCTCCCCGGAGGTGATTGTCGCCGACTCGATTCAAACGCTTTGGACAAGCGACGCCGTCTCCACGCCGGGCAGTGTCACTCAGGTGCGTGAGTGCGCCGCGAGGCTTATCGCACTGGCAAAATCACGAGGCGTCGCGGTTATAATGGTCGGGCATGTCAACAAGGAGGGCGGCATAGCCGGGCCGAAGATACTCGAGCACATGGTGGACGCCGTTCTCTGTTTTGAAGGTGAGCAGCGACACGCCTACCGCGTAATTCGCGCGACCAAAAACCGCTTTGGTTCAATCTCCGAGCTGGGCGTATTCGAGATGACCGGCATCGGTCTGCGCGAGGTGCAAAACCCCTCCGAGGCGCTGATGGCCGGTCGGCCCAAAAACGTCTCGGGCAGCTGCGCCGTCTGCATTGTCGAAGGCACGCGCCCGATTATCGCCGAAATACAGTCGCTTTCATCCCCGACCGT
>ERZ773359.130-NODE-130-length-96701-cov-8.444292_pt1 | contig 96701 bp, 99 predicted proteins | sample MGYA00374955_ERZ773359 | MGnify/ENA primary metagenome ERZ773359 (study PRJEB29098, sample SAMN04486028) | biogas fermenter metagenome | study: EMG produced TPA metagenomics assembly of the Biogas fermentation microbial communities from Germany - Plant 4 DNA1... | reverse complement strand
CTGTAATTAGAAGTCAATTCCCTTCTAAAATCCCTACAGTAATTTTACACTAACCGCTTTATGATCAAAGTTTTGTTCTTTATTTTACTCCCCTTACCCATCTGCAGTGTGTAAAATTCACGGATCTTGACATAATAATTTAATAATGCTAATATACAGCTAACAAAATATGGATTGTAAATGCGATGAAGGTGGAGAGAGTACTCAGCCGGTGAGACTACAGAGAATCGGGGATGCTGAGAACCGATGTCAAGCCCCTGACGAACATGGCCACTGAGCTGCCGGTCGAAAATCTGGTGATGATTAGACTGTGTCGTCACTCTTAAAGACACGCGTTATAGTGTCAGGGTATGTTAGTACCTGATGAGGCTTTGGTGTTTTTAACCCTAAGTAAAATGGGGTGGTACCGCGAAGTAGTTTTCTTCGCCCCCAGGACATTGTCCTGGGGGCGTTATTATTCTCAGAAGGGGGATCTACCATGTCAAACTTCTTTATCACGACGGCTATCGATTATATCAACGGCAGACCGCATCTAGGTCATGCTTATGAAAAGATCGGTGCTGATGTACTAAAAAGATATAAACTGCTAACGGGGGGCAGTTCATATCTTTTAGTCGGCACCGATGAACACAGCATCAACGTACTTAAAAGCGCTCAAGAGAAAGGACTGGATCCGAAAACATACTGCGATCAGATGGCCGGTCATTTCCGACACCTTTGCTCTGTATTTAATATTTCTTATGACCGTTTCATCAGGACAACAGACAGCGATCACAAAAAAGTTGTACAGCAGGTCGTACAACGCCTCTGGGAGCATGGTTATATTCGGAAAGATCTATATGCCGGGTTTTATTGCGAATCATGCGAGGCTTTTCTGCAGGAGGAACTGCTGCTTGACGGCTACTGCCCCAATCACCCGACAAAAAAGGCTGTGTGGGTTAATGAAGAAAATTACTTTTTCACCCTCAGCCGCTTTCAGAAACAATTAGAGGATCATATACAAAGTAATCCGGAATTCATCCAACCTGAATCCAGACGCAATGAAATAGTAAACAGACTGCAGGCAGGTCTGCGCGATATCAGTATTTCCCGTTCCTCCATGCAGTGGGGAATACCTTTTCCACAAGATGAAAGCCATACTGTTTATGTCTGGTTTGACGCCTTGTTAAATTACTTAACCGGCGCCGGCTGCGGCAGCCCCAATGCCGTCTCGCAGGAAAACTGGCCTCCCGATGTTCAGATTATCGGTAAAGATATTACCTGGTTTCACTGCATAATCTGGCCGGCGATGCTCATGGCCTTAAATCTGCCTTTACCCAAAAAAATATTTGGTCACGGCTTTCTTAATCTGCACGGAGAAAAAATGAGTAAAACAAGCGGTAATATACTGGACCCCCTGCAGCTAGCAGAAGAATACGGAACAGATGTAGTACGCTACTACCTAATGAAGGCCATCCCCTGGGGACAGGACGGAAACTTTACCCTGGAGGGATTGATTACAACTTACAATAACGATCTGGCCAACGATTATGGCAACTTACTCAGTCGAACTACAGCAATGATCAACAAATATTTTAACGGGCAAATTCCCGCTCCTGGAGTACAGACTGCAGCAGAGGTTAACATCAGAGCGGCTGCTGAAGAGACCATAGAAAACTACCACCGTTTCATGGCAGAGATGCGCTATGTCAATGCCCTTACTGCAGTTATGCAGTTGATCGGCACAGCAAACCTGTATATTGAAGAAACGGCTCCCTGGCAGTTATTTAAAGACAGCTCTCAGCACAGTCGCCTGGCGTCTATTCTTTATTGTTTAGTAGAGATCATTCGGCTTGCTACCTGGATGCTTACTCCTTTTATGCCGTCGCTGAAAGAACGCGTTTGGAGTCAGCTGGGTTTAGCAGGACAAGAGAAGGTTAAATGTTTTACCTGGGGCTGCGAATACGATAATGTACGGATTAACCGCCAGTCTCCACTATTTCCCCGCCTCTAAGGGCCAGAGAGCTGCCAACATAAACAATTGCTAAGAGACCAAAACTGTAGCAGAAAACTATGCAGCCGCGTATACTGTTTTAGCATTACTATGAAGCAGCGCCGACATCAGCTGCGAAAGGTGGGTTATCTTTGAGCAGTAATTATGACGGGCACAACAGTCCTCTATGCCGCAAATGTATTTGTGAATACAACCGGCTGGAAGAAGCAAGGTTTTGGTCCAGGATTATGATGGAACATGCTTTGTTCATCAAACTTGGCTTACCGGCAGATGAACCTGAATTAATTGCTGAAGCACAGGTGTTTGAGGAAAGATTTCACAGACTGCTAAATGAGTTAAATAGAGTTAAAAAGCTAAATCCGGAACTGCTTGATGACTTAACAGCAGCAGTAGAGGATATAATTGCCTTTAAGGCTAAAATATTAAGATTGCAGCTGCAGTGTAAAATACTGCCCGGCAGCAACTACCCGCTGCTGCTGGATCATATCAGAAGGGAAGCAGAGCGTTTTTTAGGTCTTTTAACTTCACCGGTGCCGGAAGAGCCTATAGTTTTACTGCTGCAGCAGGAAGTTTTCTGGCTGCGCATCATGAAAGAGCATATAGAATTTATTATCCACTTACTTGACCCTTCGGAAAGAGAACTAATTGAACAGGCTGAAGCTTTCAGAAAAACTTTTTCCCGACTACTTGAAACAGCCCGTGATTTACAATCTATGCAAAGAACCAAACCCCGGAACTTTAACGATGTTCTCCCCTTTACCATGAATGTCATCAGGCATACAGTAGAACTGCGCAATTTTAAAGCAGCGGCACATGAACTGGCTGAATTATGTGAGTTACTGGGGATTGTTGCTTCGCCCCTGCTGCTGGATCATGTGAGACGGGAAGCAGATAAGTTTTTAAACGAATTAGATAACTTGCTGCCGGCAGTAAAAAGCTGTGATACTTCCCGGGAGTAAGAATTCTAAAAAAAAAGCCTTGGCAGACAAGGCTTTTTTTTATGGATTTGTAATTTCCCCCATAAACAGGATAGTGCCGGTCAGATCATCGCGGATAGCAAAAAAGAAGGGCCGGTCAGCACGGACTATTAAGAAATCCTTGCTTAAGCTGGTACCCCGCACGACCACACCTGTGGCTGCCGCAGCCTCTGTTCCTTTTTCATGCACATCAATGTAAGCCTGATGAACAACATCGCTAATAAATAAACCTTCATCTGCCATGGCGCTGAAGTCTGCCTGTCCGGGGTCAAATGCCTGCTGCATACCCATTCCTTGAAGAGCATTATTTAAATGCGCCTTATATTCAGCCTTAAAGCGCGGCAAATAGACAGTTACTTCTTTTTCGGTAAAAAGATTTAGCCATTTATGCCAACTGTCAGCATTGAGCTGCTGATAAAAATCAGTTAAATCCTTTTGCGGGACAAAAATATACATACTTAGCCGTTCTTTGCCATAAGGCAGCCGCACTGCGGTGAAAGTATCAGCTGCTAAACATTCTAAATCAGCCTTTTTGTACATCAGCGGTACAAGCTTTTGTGTGCCGTTATTAAGCGTAAAAGGTGCTTCCTGCGTTAATTCCTCCTCAAAAGCTTCTGTCCATTCCCCGTTAAAATAAAGGGTATTAACCAGAACCAGGCGTGTATCCGGCTGCAGGTCATCAAAAAGTTCTTTAATTTTGCCTTTAGTCTGTTTTTCTACCCAGCCGTTAATTATTTTATGGGCACCTGCCTGTGCATAATCCAGCCTTTGTACTTCTGCAGCATAATAGTCCTGGTTTCTTTGTATGAAGTCTGCCTTAATCAGGGCGTCATCGTCCGGCCACAGGGAATTAGTGATAGTTGTTTCCACTTTGGCATCGGGATTTTGCAGGATAGTGTAAAGGTCGGCATTGGCTTTATTCAGCTCCGCCAACGTGAGCGCTTCAATACCCATGACTTGTGCCATTTCCGCCATGGTTTCCCCGGCGGCACCATTATAAACCATGCCCAGAGCAAAGGCGACACTGGCCGGTGAAAAGAAAGTGTTGCTGTCACCTGTAGGTTGACGCAGTCGAGCAAAAAGGCGAAAAGCAAAGTCGGTATTGGCTGCTGCCAGGCGTGAATCAATGCGTTCTGCAGCCTCGGCTTTCTGCTCCGGCAGCTTTTTTTCACTGCAGCCGACAAGCGGTACGGCAAGCAGTAAGCAAAGCAGCATGGCCACTGTTTGTCTCATCTGCAAGGCCTCCTTGTAACAATAATCTATGTTTAGAGACGCCCGATAATGAAAAAAGTTCCGGTTAAACAAAAAACAGCAGGCTTGTATAGGTTGACAAACCTGCTGTTATGACTGCTGTTACCCTAGTTGGTGCAGCAAGATATTGGTTCTACGCGCCGTTTAATGGCATTGTATTCCTCTTCACTTATGGCTGTAGCGTTTCCCAGCACTTTCAGCAGTACATCATTAGTAAAAGCCTCTTTCGCCGCATCTATATCATATTGCTCATAGGGATATACCTCAGAGATGGTACGACGTACCTTTTCCCGTTTAAAATTAGTTACCTTAACGTTCGCATGCACTAAAATCGCGGTAGGAATCTTTTGATCCTCATCCTTGATGACGGTTGCTGCAACGGGACTTATCTTATACACCATGGCCAGGTCATCATCATAAAAATAACTCTCCACTGTACAGTCCTCCTTTTGCCGTAGTTTGAGACTGCTTTCCACCTTTGTCAATATTTTCCCCAAACCTGCAAATAATACGTTTGTTTTGTTATACAAAATTCGCCACAAAGCTTTTTTCTCCTGCCGGCAGCAGCAGTGTTAATGCTTTCGTAATTTTCAGTTAATTATACCTTATTCAATGTCAGCTTAAACTTTCACCGCTTTTCTAATTAATTTAATAGAGCCTTCTCCGCTTACGGGAAGGCTCTATCAGTGATCTGTTAACAAATACTGAGGGCTGCGCCCTTTCTATCGTCAGTCGGTTATGACTCCTGAAGACTATCAGCAGCTTTGTCCGGCTCGTAATAGGCAGTGGCACGAATCGTAATGCCCCCACGCGGCTTTTGAATCACAGTTACTTTGCAGCTGTGCGGTTTGCAGGCGGCTCCGATGTCATTAGCAATTTGTGCCGCCAATGCTTCACAGAACACACCCTCCTGACGAAAACTCCAGAAGTACAGCTTTAAACTTTTACTCTCAATACACAGCTGGTCAGGCTCATATTCAATGATCACAGTTTCCCAATCCGGCTGACCGGTAATAGGACAGAGGCTTGTCACCTCATCGCTTTCCATCACTATGGTCTGCACACCTGCCGGCTTAGGAAAAACATCCAGCTTGCGCACAGGCTCCTTGACAACTTTACCCAAGGCATAAAAATCAAAATCGTTCTGACTCATTAATATACCTCCCTTTGTTTTGGTAAGGCGGGTTACTTCGACCGCCACACATTTACATCATACTTTATCAAGAAAGCGACCTGTCGGCAAGATGCATTTAGGATTATGCAGCTTGTTTTTTGTTTATGCCTGCCTGCTCCGTCTTTAATTTATTATTCCAAAATCAGTGCTATTTGGCATGCCGGATGAGAAGCTGATGAATGTCCAGCACTTAATACGAGCCATTTTTCGGCTTGTAACGCGCAAAACATTTCTTATTGAATGGTACCGACGGGGAAAACAGCGACATCTGCTATTTCCCTTAATTCAGCCAACCGCTCTCCCTCCGTTGCCACCAGTAAATAAGTAGCCGGTCCCGCCGATTTATATAAATCCAAACCGGCCACAGCCGCCGGAGAAAATTTCCTCTGGACGGTGGAAGCCAACTGACCGGCCTCATACAGCACTCCCTTTGAACCTACCGGCAGAATTTCCCGTACCCACGGCTGCGCCAACAATTTTTTCAGCAGCGGCACATCCGGTACAACTCCTGCTAAAACCTCACTGCCCACTCGGGGCTGGCCGAGGCAGTAGACAGGATCTCCAACTTGAACTTTACCCAAACGTAAATCCGCTGCTGCGGCTTTGCCAATTACCGTTATCCCGACACCGGTCTGCCTGGTTGGCATGTTTTCCTCCGTACTGCCGGTAACTGTAAGGTCTGCTAAGCCCGCCAGCGTCAATTCTTCCCTGATGCCGGCAATGATATCTTTACCTGTTGGGTCCATCTCTACACTTAAGGTATTAATAATAAGCAGTGGGACAGCCCCGGCAGCCATAACTTCCATTAACGGTACTCGTACTGTAAAACGTCCAACTATGCTGCCGCTTGTTTTGAGATAGTCTTCTTCTTTCGTACCGATAGCGCCCAGGGAATCACAGGCAATGACCAGCAAATTGTCACCATTCATTTCCACTAGTGTTAAATCACGGCACTTTCTGACTTTAGACATCAAATTCCGCTCCCAGGTTTTGTACTACTTTCGCCTGAGCCACAATGGCGGCCAGTACAATATTAACAGCCGACCCTACTGTTAGGGACGGGAGCATCATGGCAAAAAAACCGGCACCGTATATAGGGGTGAGTAATAGCGGAGCAACTACACCGTTTAAAATCACTCCGACGGCAACGGCGGCCAGTTTATAGCCTTTACGATATAGATAGCCAAAGACACTGACATAGACTGCCATCTGCAAACCCACGTACAAATGGATCGGTAAGCCAAAAGGAAAAGCAGCAGTTGCAGCAGTAAAAAGATGACCAAGTAAACCAACAAGAGCACCTCCCCAGCCGCCAAACAGGGCCGCAGCTAAAAAACCTGGTAAAGAATCAAGTGCAACTGTACCTGTGGGACTGGGAATTTTGATAAAACCACCTACTCCACATAATGCTACCAATACTGCCAGACGCGCCATTTTTCTTGTTGACATTCATGCTTCCTCCTTTTTAATTAATTAGGACTGCGTGGGCAAACCTGATTTATTTGCCGGCCGACAAACAAGCAGGCACGTTTTCCGCCAAAGATAACACTATCGCGGCTGAAAAACAGTAAAAGCCCACGGTCTAAGACCGTGAGCTTTTCCTTCACCCACGCATTAATCCTTCAGGCAGGTCTCCTGGCTCGGTTTCATCAGCAAACACACCTTCCCGGTTTGAACCAGTGGTATTCGTGCCGCCTCCACCTTACAGTGGCGGGTCCGCCCGGGACTTGCACCCGGTTCCCTATTCTCCCTTAATGGGCACCTGAAGAATATGCTCATTTCTTTAGAGTTATTATTCGACACCACTGACAAAATTCCTTCTTTTCGCAGCACAGTTCCGTTAATTGGCTGCTGCATTGATGACCTGCAGGAATTCAGCACCGTATTTCTTCAGTTTCACCTCACCTACCCCGCTTACCTTGAGGAGAGCAGCATGATCTGCCGGACGCTTTTCACACATCTCACGCAGCGTGGCATCGGAAAAAACACGATAAGGGGGAATATTTTCCCGGTCAGCAATTTCTTTACGCAGCCGGCGTAATTGTGCCAGCAAATCATCTTCCACTACTACTTTTTGCACTTGTACTTTGCGCCAGACTTGCTGCTGACCTTTCAGGACAGCCGCGGCTTTGACACCTAACTTGACGATGGGGTATTTGCCTTCCGTCAAACGCAAATAGCCTTCAGCAGCCAGAAAACCTATAAAATCCCGCAGTTCCTGTATTGTTTGTTTAGGCAGCAGGCCATAAGTACTTAAGCGATCCAATTTAAGTTCACGTATTTTTTTATTGTCCGCCCCCTTCAGTACCTGGGCGACAAGGTTGGCGCCGTAGCGTTCCCGCATACGATAGACACAGGAAATTACTTTCTGTGCCTCCAATGTAACATCTACTGCTTTCCGGTCATCATTACAGTTGCTGCAGCTGCCGCAGTGCGCAGGAACATCAACCTCACCAAAATACTCCAGCAGTGTCTGCCGCAGACAGCGCGAGGTATGACAGTAATCCGCAACTACCTGCAGTTTGCTAAACTCATGCAGCCGACGGCGGGGTGAATAGACTGTCTGTTCAATCAGATATTTTTGCAGAATTACGTCCTGTGGGTGATACAGCAGAATGCATTCTCCGGGCTCACCGTCACGTCCTGCCCTTCCCGCTTCCTGATAGTAAGCCTCTATATTTTTAGGCATGCTGTAATGAATAACAAAACGCACGTTGGATTTGTCAATACCCATACCAAAAGCGTTAGTTGCCACCATCACCGGCAAATCATCACGCAAAAAAGCTTCCTGATTCTCCAGCCGTTCCACCTTGGGCATACCGGCATGATATTTACCGACGGCAAGACCATACTGCTGCAGTTTTTTTGCCAGCATGTCCACATCTTTACGTGTCGCGGCATAGATAATGCCGGATTTACCTTTGTTTGCCCGTAAATAGTCCAGAACAAACTCCAGCTTGTTTTCACCGCGTAGAACTGAAAAATACAGGTTATGTCGGTCAAAACCCGTAACAAATACCTGCGGCTCAACAAGTCCCAGCAGTTTGATAATGTCCTGTTTAATTTCCGGTGTTGCCGTTGCCGTAAAAGCTCCCACCACCGGTCTATAAGGCAGAGCATTAATAAAAGGCGCAATTTTACGGTAACTGGGACGAAAATCATGGCCCCATTGTGAAACACAATGAGCTTCATCTACAGCCAGGAAGGAGATTTTTATCTTTGCCGCCAGCTCCGGAAAACCTGCTGCCGTCAAGCGTTCCGGCGCCACATATACTAGTTTGTAACGTCCCTGGGCAGTATCATGCAGTCTGCGGCGCAGCTCTGCCGCCGTTAAAGAGCTGTTGATGAAAGTAGCCGGCACCCCATTTTCCCCCAATGCATCTACTTGGTCCTTCATTAAAGCTATGAGCGGGGAAATTACCAGTGTCACACCGTCAAAGAGGAGTGCAGGTATTTGATAGCAAAGTGACTTACCTGCACCCGTGGGCATAATGGCTACAGTATCGGCTCGTGTCATTAGACTTTCGATGACTTTAAGCTGTCCACCCCTGAAGGACGGATAACCAAATACTCTCTGTAAAATAGTTTGTGCTGCGGCCAGCATCATTTATCACCATCAATCTACGTCAGAACAATGTTCTAATATATTATAAGTTAGCTAAACGTACTGTGCAAGAGCTGCTGCGTTAACTCCAGTTAATGGTGTGACCGCCCAGTCTGACGGCGGTATCCGGATCACAGGTGGTAATAATCACCTGCCTGTTGTGGGCATAAGAACCAATTATGGCAGCAGCATGTTCTTTGCGCTCCGGATCTAAATCAACTAACGGATCATCCATGACCAAAAAGCCTGAACTTTGCTGCAGGAGGAATTCTGCCATGGCCAGGCGTAATGCTAAAGCAATACCCCGGGCAGTACCTGTTGACAATAGTTCGACCGGCAGAGTTTTACCACTTACCGCTTCCAGCCGGCTGGGCAGAGCGCCATCCAGTTCTGCTGCCTGATAACGAAAACCTGTAGCAGGGGCTAAGTAGCGGCGAAAAGCTGCATTAAAAGGAGCATAGGTATCTTGCTTAAACTGTGACCTGATATCATTAAACTTGGCCTCAACCTTCAACAGGGCTGCAGCCTCACGCTGTAGACGCTGAAAATACTGTTCCGCTTCCTGGTAACGAGCTTCTATTTCCTCAGCTGTTTCGGTGCCCTGCTTCTGCTGCGCCTCTAACAGCTGTTCTCTGGCTTCTGTAAACTGCTTGTCCAGCTGTTGGCTTTCTGCACGCAGTGCTTTTAAAACAGACAAAAATTCATCTGCATCGGTATAGGTCTCAGGCAGAGGCGCTAAGCTTGCCAATTCCTGCTGCCGTTTACTTCTTTCCGTACGTATCTCTATTACTCTGTCCATCACAGCTTCATGGCTGCCGTAAGCCTGCTCCCAGGCTGTCAGACGCTCCTCTACTGCCTTCAGTTGTTCCTCAGCCTGCTTTAAGTCAGCCTGCAGCTGCAGCAGTTCTGTTAAAACAGTTTCCGGATCACGCGTCATTGTTTCTGTTAAGTCTTCCACAGCCGCTGCCAATTCAGGATAAGAACTCCCCTGCAGTACACCTTCTAATTTAGCCTGCAGGCGGCTCATCTGCTCAAGCAGCAGTCGGCGTTTTTCCAGCATTTGCCGGACTGCCGGCAGATCTGCCAATGCCAGTTGCTGCAGCTGCTCTTGCATCAATGCTTTGGCTGCCGCAATTTGCTCCAGGATCGCCTCCACATCACATTGTCCGGCTTGTACTTTTAAGGTCCATTCCTCAGCTGAAATTTCTAAACTGCCGGCACCGCTAAAAGCGGCTTCAGTGGTGACAGCAGCAGTTTCCGGTTGGGCCAAGGGGGAGGAGACAGAAATTGTTTGGGGTGTCTTGACTGAAAGCTGAGCCAGAAGTTTCATTCCCTGCAGTTCTGTCTCCTTAGTGTTGACTTCATTCTGCAGCTGCTCCAATGCTTTTACCTCAGCAGCTGTCACCTTTGGTAAAGCTTCTAATTTCTGCTGCAGCTCTCCTATTTCTTCCTGCAGCGGTTTTGCTGTCAACAAACGCTCCCGCAGTTTTTTACCGGCGGCGGCAGCCTTGGCTGCTTCGTATTCTGCTGTGAGCACCGTCAGGCGTTCCTGTCCGGCCGCTATAGTCTGCTGTAAATTTTTTTGCCGTTCTGACTCCTGCGGCCATTGGCGATTAACAACTCTAAGCTGCTCCTCCTGTAACTGCAGTTTCCCCAGCAGCGGTTCTAATCTGCTCCGCTTAATCACATCATCTTCTAAAGCTTCTAAAAAAGCTTTCCTGGGCGCTAAAGCAGCTTTAGCTGCGGCCACCGTTTCTAAATTCTGCAGAGCAGTTTCAACCTCCAGCTCCGCCTCCACTGCTGCCTGCAGTTGGCGGTTTAAGCGTTCTTTATCGTAAAAAGCTTTTAATAATAGTCCGACATTTTGTACATAGGGGTTGTCAATACCACGGTTATTTTTCGGCGCGTCGCGTTCAATATCCCAGTTGCTCAAGATTGCTTTCTTTTTTTGTTCCAGCTCTAAAGCAAACTCTTCCAGTGAAACCCCTCCTCCCTGCAAAAAAGCAGTGCGCAGAATTTCACCTAAAGTAGCAGCAGCTTCGTGGTTTTGACGCAGCAGGGCAACTGTTTGCAACATTTCTTCCTGGCGGGCAAATAATATCCCCTCATAAGTGCCGCGCCCATATTTTAATAACTCTGCCAGTTTTGCCTGCAGCCTCTCTTCACCGGTGATGACGCTGCCGTCTGCCGTTACCAGACGGCAATTTTTGACTGCACCCCAGGTGCGGCTTAAAGAATAATTGCCCCCGGCATCACATTGAAAGTCTACCGTAACCTGCATGGTATCACCGCCTCCGTACGGCAAAAAAGGCAGCAGATAATTTTTCCACAGCCTTGAATTCAGAGCAACATTAGTTGGCACAAATAAGGCGGCAAATAAAGCATTAACCATGGTACTTTTGCCTGCCTCATTTGGACCCAGGACCACATTTAACCCCGGCTTAAATTTAACTTCCCGGCCGTTAATCCCCCCGAATGGCATTAGTTTAATGGCCTGAATAATCATTTTTTCACCTTCTTTACCAGCTCATAAGCAAGCTGCAGAGCTTCCTGATCACCATCTTCTGCCAGGGAAGTGAGCAGCAAATGGGGAAAAGATCCGGCCGGAAATTCTGCAGTAATACTGGCCGGTGACAACTCCAGGTTTAGTGAACTGTCATCATACTCCAGGTAAGCCACCTGACCGGCACATCGGTCGAGGCAGACGGAGCGCTGCTGATATTCTTCCTGCGGCAGGCGGCCTGTTAAATACAGTTTAACTAAAACATTTTCGCCGCCAATTTGTGCAAAATAATTCTCCACCGCAGCTACATCACGTATAGCTAAAGTTTTCTCTATAAAGCGATACTGACCAACTGTTAAAGCCCGATTGAAAACCTTGTCCTCGTGGAGTGTGGTCAGCCAAGCATAGCCTGCATGGCTGCAGGCAAAACCATCAGGTTCCGGCGTGCCGCAGTAGGCAAAACCGCCCTGCTCTGTCTGCTCAACATCAGGATAGCGTGTATGTGTATGCCCCAGAAACCAATGCTGCAGACCGGTATGCAGCAGTTCCTCCCGCTCCATGGGAAAATAACGGTCATCAAGATCCGGTGAAATACCCCGCACAGTACCGTGTGCTACTCCTAAATGCCACCTGGCGGCAGGCTTTTCCGACAGTTCACGCAGCCAACCCAAACGATTTGTGGCGCTGTGCCTGCGGTCACATGGTGCCGGGTAAAGCACCGCATCCAAGCCAAAGTCATGTAAAGGATATGGTCTGGTTTCTGCAAGCAAAACTATTTGCTCCGGTGCCTGGGCCAAAAAAGTCTGCCATAAAATACTCAGCTCGGCATAATAGTCATGGTTGCCCGGCAGTACTGCTACACATGCACCGGCAAACCCATCTAAAATACGCACTGCATCCCTGATCAGCTCCTGGGGTACATTGTGGCTGTTAAATAAATCGCCGGCAATAATAATGAGCTGGCATGCGGCCTGATTAGCCTCTTCCACCAGCCTGGCAAGGGTAGTCAAGCGCGCTTTTATTAAATTCTGCCGTAAACCCTCGGGATAATTCCGTGTCGTATGCATCATGCCTAAATGCAAATCTCCCGTATGCAGCACTTTCAGCACAAGATCACCTCCACAGTAAACATAACATTACATAAGTTAACATTAGCTATGCTTATACTTGTTTCCTCCCCACAGACAAAATTACTGAGAAGACAGTTCAGGTGTCCGGCAGTCTGCCGGACACCTGAACACTTTTTTAATAACCATTATTGCGGCAGCTCGTTGGGACGCCAGCCTTTTAGTGTCCACATCGGAGTAGCAGCGGCAAATTTCTTTACCAGTGAGGCTGTTTCCCTGATTTGTGCTTGCTCAACTGCCAACTCTTGTACAATTTTTTGCGCCAGTTCTAATGGTGACAAACCGTTTTTCAACAAGGCAGCATATTCCAGAAATAAAGTCAGGGCTAAATCACTGTCGTGACAGCGAGCTTCCAGCCAGGTGTACAAGGCTTTTTCATCATCAGACCATAACAGTAAATGTCGATCTTCCAAAAGATATGCCGCTTCCTGCTCAGTTACCGGCCGAAAATCAAGTGTGACCTCCTGCTGTTGTGCCAACACCCACTCAGCATCATCTACCTCATAGTCAAAACAGATTCCCTCTGCAAACTCCATTACATAAGGGGAATCTTCACTGAGTACAGCCTGCTCCAGCAGACAGAGAAAATCTTCCTGCTGCCAATCCAGCAGTAACTGCTGTTTTACTCTTTCATACAAACCTGTCCAATGTATGGCGCCATAATAATGCAGCAAGCCTACAACATAAGTTAATACTTGTTTCTCCAGTTCCGTGAACAATTTTATTCCTCCTCATTAACCTACCACTCTATATACTATCGACCAGGCTAAATTCCTGCCTGTTTACCAGCTGCTGCAGGCAGCAGGGCAAAACCTTTTCGGTACATAATTCAGTTGACGCAGGTAAAGGCTGGAGAATAAAGAATATAAACAACAGCAATACTTTGGAAAGGGTGAAAACAGTGAGGAATGGCAAGTTGACAGCAGTACTGTTACTATTGATAATTACGCTGCTGCTTGCAGCCTGTGGTAAAGATCCCGCAGCGGATCTGCCGCCGCTGGACGGTGAAATTACTACTCTGGCTCATAACTTTGTAGCGCTGCTTAAAGATGAGAATTTTGCTGGTGCCGTTGATTATTTTGATACTGTCATGCGGAAAGAATTACCTGCAGAAAAATTGGCAGAAGTCTGGCAGACTATACAAGCACAAGCCGGCGCTTATCAGTCTGTCAGCGAAACCCGTATTGAAGAGATGGGACAAGCTAATATTGTCATCCTCACTACCCGTTTCGCACAAGCTTTACTTGATATCCGCATAACCTTTAACCACCAGCAGCGAATCAGTGGACTGTATTTTGTGCCGGCAGAAAGGCAGACCGCTGCCTATCAGACACCGGACTATGCACTGCCTGCGAATTTCACTGAAATTGAGGTAACAATAGGCGAGGAATGGGCTCTCCCCGGCACTCTCACCCTGCCTCACGGCAGCGGTCCATTTCCCGCTGTCGTCCTGGTACATGGTTCGGGTCCTAACGATCGGGATGAAACAATTGGCTTAACTGCTGCTGTCAAGCCTTTCAAAGATTTAGCCTGGGGATTGGCAAACCAAGGCATAGCTGTATTACGCTATGATAAACGCACAAAGGTTTATGCGGAAAAACTGGCAGCCCTTACTGAATTTACTGTGCAGGAAGAAACTATTGCCGATGCAGTGGCTGCCGTAGAGCTGCTGCGGCAGCAGGAGAAAATTGACCGGGACAGGATTTATATCCTGGGTCATAGTTTAGGCGGCATGCTGGCGCCACGTATCGCTGCTGCTGCCGCTGACCAAGTAGCCGGTTTGATTATCCTGGCCGCCCCGGCCCGCCCCCTTGAGGAACTGATTTTAGAACAAACAAAATATCTCGCCCATGCTGATGGCGTCATCACAGAACAAGAGGCTGACGCCATACTGCAGCTTGAAGCACAGATTGCCAGTATAAAAGACCCCGGGCTTACTGCCGTCACTCCGCCTGAGAAACTCTTAAATATTCCCGCCAGCTACTGGTTAGATTTACGCCACTACAAGCCAACAGAAGCAGCCAAAAAACTTAACCTGCCCATGCTGATTTTACAAGGGGAACGGGACTACCAGGTTACCATGGCTGATTTTTCCCTTTGGGAGGCAGCAGTAGGCAGTCAGAGCAGGGTACAGCTTAAAAGTTATCCTGCCCTTAACCATTTATTTATCTGGGGTGAACAGCCCAGTCTGCCGGCCGAATATGAAGAGCCCGGCAACGTTGCGCAGGAAGTTATCACAGATATTGCCGCCTGGCTCCGACATTGATGCCTCAGAGGAAAAGCCACCAACAAAGTGGTGGCTTTTCAGCAATCTCCAGCAAAGATCTACACCTAAAGACAGCTGCTTTCCCAATATTCGTGCTGCAGGTAAGTTGAACCCAAATAATCAGACTCGGAGGCGTAAGAAAGTTGTACCCTTGAAGTAGTTTGAACAAGACTGCCAGGGGTTAAACGCCTATTCCCCTGCTGCTCAAAGACAGTTTTGTTAGCCTCAGCGATACGCTCCAACAGTCCGTTAAGAATCATTCTTTCCACCTCCTTAGCCTTACTTTGCTGGAGAAAACAGGCTTCTGCATCCCCAATAACCCTAATCTTCATATAAGTAATGTTTATGGCTGATAGGTGATTCATATATTACCACAAACAAGACTCTAAATTATTAATATTTTAATAAGATAAAGAGATTAGACTGACTTTTTTTTATTTTCCCAATATAATTACTACTAATGCCGGCCCCAAGTGAGAAAATAAATTTTATCCTGCGCATAATTAAGCAGGAGTAAACACCACGATAAGATAATATGTTATATTAGTTTAAATTAGGGAGTGATAGTAATGCCATATTTAATCGGTGCCCTCGTTCTCCTTGGTATATTTTTAATCTTTAGCTATAACGCTCTGGTTGGTCTGCGGCAGCGTGTACAAAATGCCTGGGCACAGGTAGATGTTCAACTGCGCCGACGCTACGATTTAATCCCTAACCTGGTGAATACAGTTAAAGGCTATGCCCAGCATGAGCGCGAAACTCTGGAACAGGTAATAGCAGCCCGTGCCAAGGCGATGTCCGCAACTTCTTTACAAGAGCAGGCCGGAGCAGAGAATGTTTTGACCGGAACACTGAAATCTCTTTTTGCCCTGGCAGAAAACTACCCTCAGTTAAAAGCGGACAGCAATTTTAAACAGCTGCAGGAAGAATTAAGTGCTACGGAAAACAAAATAGCTTTTTCCCGCCAATTTTATAACGATACTGTGCAGAAGTACAACACAAAACGAGAGGTGTTCCCTACCGTATTAATTGCCGGTCTGTTTGGTTTCCAAGCTGCTGAATACTTTAATTTAAACGACGACACGGATGCCCGTAATCCGGTTAATGTCAAGTTTGACTGATACCATGTTTAAGCAGCTGAAGTTTACAGGCCGTTGTTTACTGCTGTGCTTCTGTCTGCTCTTAATCATGTCTCAGCAGGCTGAAGCCCGCTCCTACTATTTCCCCCAAATCATCATCGAGGCGGAAATAACCCCTGAGGGGGATATGTTGGTCACAGAACAGCGTACCGTTGATTTCAACGGTACGTATCGGGGCATCTCCATGTGGATCAAAACACAAAAGCCAATCACCATTAGTGATGTGCTCGTCTCCGAGAACAATGTGCCCTACACCTTTAATCCGGGTACCGAATACGGACCGGCCGGTACCTATATGATTAAAAAAGAACCGGACAGGTTTCTGATTGACTGGAGTTTTGAAGCAACAAATACAAGCCGTACCTTTACCATACAATATCGTGTTAATGATGTAGTGATGGTGCATAATGATGTTGCAGAATTGTATTATCAGTTCATTGGCGCTGAATGGGAGGTGGCGGCAGAGAAAGTAAAAGTAAGTCTCCGGCTGCCGGGAAACGCGGCGAGCGAGGAGATACGCGCCTGGGGACATGGACCGTTATACGGAGAAGTACAAATACCGGCAGAAGATCTTATTACCTGGGAAATCGAACCACTGCCGGCCTATACCTATCTGGAAGGACGGGTCACTTTTCCTACTTCACTGGTGCCACAGGCCGTTCACCATACCAATAAAACTGCTCTCCCGGATATTTTAGCAGAGGAAGAGCAGTTAGCAGAACAGGCCAACCGAGAACGTGAAGAAGCAAAAAAGCAAGTTGAGGAAGAGTGGCGTCCCTCGCCCACAGTTCCGCGGCAGTCACCATTTTTACCCTACCTGGCAGCCTTAGTCTTATTGGGCAGCTGCGTCTTTGCCTTCTGGGCCTGGTACCGTTACGGCAAAGAGTTTAAAGCAACTTTTAACGGCGATTATTATCGTGAGCTGCCGGCAGATTATACGCCGGCAGAACTAGGTGTGCTGTGGCGTTTTGGGAAACCGACCACAGAAGATCTGACGGCCACCATCGTAGATTTGGCCCGCAAAGGTTTTCTGCAAATTGAAGAGGTAATGGTAGAAAAACGCGGCTTTTTGCGAAGGAAAAAAGAGGAAGATTACCGCATTATCCGGACCACAAAGGAGGCTCCTTTAGCCGCACACGAACAAATGCTGCTGGATTTTCTTTTTACCCGGGTAACAAAAAATGATGCTTTTACTTTTGACGACCTGGAGCGCTATGCTAAAAAACACGCCTCCCGCTTCCGCTCTTTCTGGACCGAGTGGCAGCATGCCGTCTATGCGCAGAGCAGCAAACTTGACTTCTTTGATACAAGTATTAACCTGGCCAAAGGTATGGTCATAGTCGTGGGCATCATCATGCTGCCCCTGGGAGTGCTGCTGGCTAATCTGCTCACACCGGCATTTATCATTGGCGGCTTAATTATTATTGTCACCGGTGTATTGCTCAGGCGACGTTCACGTCATGGTCAGGAACAGTTTGTACGTTGGCGTGCCTTCCGTAAATTTCTCTTAGATTTTTCCAATCTGGATCGCCATGAGCTTCCCTCGTTAGTTATCTGGGAGCACTATATGGTCTATGCCATTACACTGGGCGTCGCCAAAGAAGTTATCAAACAATTACAGCTGGTCTTCCCACCAGAAAGTGAAGAGTACACCTTTGGTCATGGCTGGTTCCTCTACAGCGGCACCTACAGAGCCGCCTCCTTGGCAGCCATGACACGCAGCTTTGATAAACTTACCCAGTCCTTTAACGAAACAGTGCGCATTGCCTCCAGTCCTCCCTCTTCCGGTGCCGGCCGTGGTGGCGGGTTTTCCGGAGGCGGTGGCTTTGGCGGCGGTGGCAGCTTTGGCGGTGGTGGAGGTTTCGGCGGCGGCGGCGGCAGTGCCCGCTAAAAAGCATAAGCAAGAGCCACGCAGGGAGGTCGCATGGCTCTTGCTTATGAAATAAGGCCGTAGATTGCTGCAAAATAAGTATAGCATATTTTATTTTATACTGCAAGGACTATTCTGAATTTTCTATTAATTTCCTTACATTACCATGGCGCCAAAAAATAACTGTGCCAGAAAACCTGCCAACAGCGGCATTAAAAAAGTCACTATTTTTAAGGTTAAAGTAAAGCGGGGTCCTAAAATAGCCAGTTCGTATGGCAGTTTAGATAAGCTCAGCAGTGCCCAACTGGTAGACAGCGCAACAACCGTACCGATGCTGGCCCCACTCTGCATCATTGAGGCAATGATAGGAAACACCGCATATGGCCCTGCAGCAAACAACCAACCAGCAAATGACCCGACAAGAATACCGCGCCAACCCGACTCTGCTCCCAGCCAGCTGCGCACCAAGTTAGTTGGTAATGCCACCTGCAGTAAACCGGCGAGGAAAAAGGCAAGAACTAACACCGGCAGGTAACTATAAAAAACTTTTGCGCCCATCTGTAAGCCCTTTTTATGACTGCCGTCTCGGCGGCGCAAAGCTATAAGAAACGCCAGCAGAGCTAAACTGCCTAAGAGGATGGTTTGTGAATTCATTCTTTGGCCACCTCCTCCCGCTGCTGCAGCTGCTCACGAAAACGAGCAAGTTCCTCTGTAAGATTTGGAAAGAATATCTTTGTCAATATTGCTGCCAGCAGGGGAAAGGTGAAAGTAATCCCATAGCGAACAGCCGTAACTTTAGTCCCCAGAAAGGCAGCTTCTTGTGGCAGGCGGGCCAGATCTAAAAGACTTTTACCTACTACCAATGCCATTATCGTTGCCGCATCAGCACCGGTACCCATAAAGGATGAGATTAGCGGGTAGACCACATAGGGACCGCCAGGTAAAAAACCGCCGCCTAAAGAACCCAGCAGCATTCCCTTGAAACCAGAGCTTTTACCTAAAATGGCACTCATCTTCTCACGGTTAACCAGAACCTGCACCAGTCCGCTCAGCGCAAAAGCTGCCACCAGCATCGGTAAGACATTCCACATCATACGCACACCAATCAGAAAACCTTCTCCGACCAGAGCAGTCCCCCCCTGCAGGTAAGCAAGTATTGACAGCACAGCTACAGCTAACGCCATCACAATAATGGTTTTTTTCAAGCTATCCCTTCTTTCGTTTTTCCTCATTTTAAAACTAACAAATAATATCTGAATTGTCAAACAATCAAGCATTAAACTAAAAGTATATACGTACACTCTTTCACTGCAATTACCGAAAGTATAAAGCAAAAACAGCAGGACATCAGTCGGCTGCTGTCAAATCTAGCTTACAGTTGCAAAGCGATTGTGTGAATTAGTAATCAGAGAGGAGAAAATATTATGCTGGTAAATAAAGCAAAAATCAGCCTCGTTTTGCTCACTGCTCTGCTGCTGACAGCATGTGGCCCGCCTAATCCGGAGTTAGCTGTACAAGAATATTGGCAGGAAGTTATCAGTGGTAACACGGCAGAAGCAGCCGCGTATATTAAAACTAATGAAACGACTGAAAGCTGGCTGGAAAAGCTTTGGCCGGAAAATAGCGGCGAATTCATGGATGAAGCCAAATATGCATTATACCTGCAGCGGATTATTATCACACCCACCGGCCACCAAATAAACGGCGACAAAGCTACAGTTGACGTTACCGTTACCTGGCCGCAGCTGGACATTTTTTTCAGCAAATTTATGACTGAAGCGCTCAGCAGGGTCTTTTCCTTGGCTCTCACCGGTGCGGAACAAGCAGAAATTGATCAGGAACTGGCGGATATTTTCAGCAGTGTTTTAGCTGCAACACCAGACACAACAACAGAACATACAATAGAACTAATTTTGGAAGATGGTCGCTGGAAATTAACATCAGCTCCGCTGCCTGATCCGGCGTTACTGTTTGACCTGCAGGAACAAGATTGAAAATAACTCGCCAATGCAGTGCATTGGCGAGTTATTTTATGGTTTGTCATTTAAAAAGAAGAGTGCTAAAGTCCCCGGTCCAACGTGCGCTCCGATTACACAGCCGATTGTGTTAATAATAAAGTCAGTACAGCCATAGGTTTCCTTTATTAGTTCCTGCAGTTTAGTGGCACTCTCCAGATCGTCACCATGGCTGATGGCTATGGTCTGCTTAGCCAGCTCTACACCTCTTTCACCCATGAGCTCTATCATCCGGCGTATAACTTTATTTCTACCCCGTATTTTTTCCAAGGGAACAAGCTTCCCTTCATTAACCTCAAGCAGGGGTTTAACATGTAAAATGCCGCCAACTACTGCGGCAGCCCGGCTAACCCTGCCACCTCGGTATAAATACTCCAAATCTTCAACAGTAAAAATATGTTCCATATGACTGGCATAATACTCAACACCGGCCAAGATTTCGGGTATTGACTTACCCTCCCTGACTAGTTGAGCCGCTTTCAGGACAGCTAAGCCCTGTCCTAATGATGCACACTTTGTATCAACAGTTTCCACTGTAAAGTCAGGGTAGACTGCTTGAATTTCATTTTTGGCCAGAACTGCTGACTGATAAGTAGCGGATAATTCCGAACTAAAACCAACATAAATACAGCTATCCCCACGTTCTGCATACTGTTTAAAAAATGCCAGAAAAGTAGCCGGGTCGACCTGGGAAGTCTTAAATACTTTTCCCTGACGCATTTCATTGAACATTTGCAGCGACTGCAGGTCCTTGCCATCAAGATATTCTTGTTCATCACCATAAATATGCAAGGGCGCTACATCAATGCCGTACTCCTCAACAATAGTTTGCGGCAAATCTGCAGCACTATCTGTCAGTATCTGAATTGCCATTACTTTCACTCCCTTACAATGAAGACTTGTCTTAATTATATGCTACTTTCTGCTATTTTTGTACCCCTCAGCACCTTTAATATTCATTGCTCGCAGTAAAATTTACTGCCTGCAGTCTACGCTCTGCCAACGAAGCTCAAGGAAAAAGTAAGGCTGCTCACTTTGGGAGCAGCCCTGCAGTATTTTTATTTACATAAACCGGCTACGGTCTACAATATTGGTATATTTTTCATAGGCGGCTCGCATCAGCGGCTCAATACGGGGATCTACCGGTGGGTATTCTTTCTTAAACTCCTCAAAGCTGACAATGTATTTCGACTCGAATTTGGGATAGAGGTGAGAATATTTTTGTATAGAGTCTTCCCGTTTTGCAGTTGTCACCAGCTCACCCGGATTATCATACTTGCCGTTTTCGATCACATACTCTAATACTGCTACATAGTTTTCGGGATTGATATCATTTGGATTGAGAGCACTCTTATCAAAAATAAAGAAGTAGTTGCCGCCGGGCGCTAAAATATCAAGCAATTCTTTAGCTTTGTCAATACACTGCTCTTTCGTACCGGTACCCAATAAGGTTATGGGGTAAAAACCGCCCAGCACCATTTTTTTACCAAGCTTCTCTTTAAATACCTTGGGATCACCATATTCCATCCACAGGCGTGTTCCCTGCGGCAGTTCATATAAATAATCTACGAAACGTGTCCAGTCACCTTCCAGGAAGATTTGCATGTACTGGCCACGCTCAGCAGCAATATGGCAGACTTTATTAAAAGTAGGCCAGTAAAACTTTTCAAAATCTTTAGTGCTAAGGAAAGCTGCCATATGGGTCATAATCATATTGCAGCCAAGGGGACTAACAACCGGTGTCTCAGCCATCCAAATAGCATAGGGCATAACTGCTTCCATTGCCGCCAGCAGTTTTTCCGGCTGACGCCTGATATCCAGAGGTATCTGAGAGAAGCCTCTATACATATCTGTAATAAAATCAAAGGGGACAATCTGCATGCCGACTGAACCGGCCGGTCTGGTAAACAAGCCGTAACGCTCTGCCATGGTTGCCTCAGCAACAGCAAATTCGCGATTCTGATCCAGAGTTGCCAGCAATGCTTTGGCAAAGTTGAGAGCACGAAAGACTTCGCCCTTTTGATAACCCTTGTTCATTCTTTTGGCACATGTCTCAATGACAAACTCATGTGGCCCTTTAATGAATTCATCATATTCATCCGCATACATAAATGAACGTTCAGGGTGCTGAATAAAGCCCGTCTTACTCATTTCATTGCTTAGTGACTGCTGAAACATCATGGCAATGGGATTGCGGGCAAAAGCGCCAACAGGGAGATCACCGCGGCAAATTTCTCTGCCTTTTTCATAAATTTCTATAAGTAGGTCCGCAGTATAGCTATATTGAGTTGTCATTAAATCCTTGCCGGCATACTGAATCAGGTACTCAGTTGATAAGCCGTCATGAACAGGTACTCTGTCCGGCACTACACCGGTGTACAGATCATAAAACAACTTTGTACGATACTCCTTCAACTGCTTGACATCCACATTCTTCACCTCGTTTTTTTAATTTTCAGTTAATTCCATCATATAGCATTAGCATCTTTTGTCAAGCACGACGGAACGTAACAGTGACAAATCCTTGTCACGGCTCCTGCTGTCATGCTGCCCGCAGAGCGCCGGCTGCCGACATAATATCTTTATTTAGTATAGATGAAAAATATGCCACCCAGCTGCCGCCCTGCGGGCCTAAGTAAACCAACCACCTGCTGCACAGGTGAGACTGCCGTTATTAGAAGAACAGGCCTCTGTCTACAATGGCAGAATATTTTTCATAAGCAGCACGCATCAGCGGTTCAATACGCGGATCTACCGGTGGGTACTCCTTCTTAAACTCATCGAAACTGACAATATATTTTGATTTGAATTCAGGATACAAATGAGCGTACTTCTTAATCGAATCTTCTTTTTTCTCTGTCGTTACCGGTTCTCCGGCATTTTCATACTTACCGTTCTCCAGGACATATTCTAATACCGCAACATAATTTTCCGGTTTGATATCATTAATGTTCAAGGCAAATTTATCGAAGATAAAGATAAAGTTGCCGCCGGGAGCCATAATATCCAGCAGTTCTTTGGCTTTATCAATACACTGCTCTTTAGTCCCGGTACCGAGGAGTGTGAGGGGATAAAAACCGCCTAAGACCATTTTTTTGCCCAATCTGTCTTTAAACTGCTGTGGATCACCATATTCCATCCAGAGCTGGGTGCCCTGCGGCAGGTCCTGCAGGTAATCAATAAAACGTGTCCAGTCACCTTCTAAGAAGATCTGCATCGCCTGTCCCTGCTCCGCCGCTATATGACAGACCTTATGAAAAGTCGGCCAATAAAACTTCTCAAAATCTTTTGTGTTCAGAAAAGCTGCCATATGGGTCATAATCATGTTGCAGCCCAGAGGGCTTTTCACCGGGACTTGCCCCATGAAAATGGAATAGGGCATTAAGGCCTCCATGGCTGCCAATAATTTGTCCGGATACCTGCGCATATCGCCATGAATTTTAGAAAATCCTCTGCAAAAGTCGGCAATGAAATCGAAGGGTACTAACTGCATACCGACCGAACCTTCAGGCCGGGTAAAGAGACCGTAGCGCTCATTGATAGTAGCGTCGGCAATGGCAAATTCCCTGCTTTGATCCAGGCTGGCCAGCAGCGATTTGGCAAAGTTTAAAGCGCGAAAAACTTCACCTTTTTGATAGCCCTTATTCATCCTGGGCACACATACTTCCTGGATAAATTCATGGGGATTCTTAATAAATGCATCATACTCATCAGCTTCCATGTAAGACCGCTCTGGATGCTGGATAAAACCTGTCCTGCTCATTTCATTGCTTAGGGATTGTTGAAACATCATGGCAATGGGATTCCTGGCAAACCCGCCAACCGGTACATCACCCCGGCAGATTTCTCTGCTTTTCTCCAGTATCTCTATCCACAGCTCTGCCGTATAACTGTATTGTGTCGTCATTAAATCTTTACCGGCATACTGGATTAAATACTCCGTACCCAATCCGTCCCAAACCGGGATTCTTTCCGGTATTACCCCAGTATAGACGTCTGTAAACATTTTGATGCGAAACTCTTTTAACTGCCGTGCATCCACAACACTCACCCCATTATTTTTATAATCTTGTGCAAGTTTTCACTTGCTTCTGCCTATAACTAGTAAGTCTTGTGCTCAGCTGTCCCCTTATGTTTTACTTATGTTGACCTAAGGGGATTTACGCGGCTGCTGCCTACAGCAGGATTGATCTTCCTGACATCATGAAGTCTCCGTCCACCAGCGCAGAAAATTTTTCTTCTTTTTTGCATCCATCATTTTTCACCTCTTTTAATTTTGTGAAGGTCAAATGTGGTTGTGCAAACATCTGGGATGAAAGTTCTGCTAAAAAAAGTATATAATGCCAATCCCTTTTGGTCAAGGCATTATTCTAAACTTTCTAAACATTCACCCCACATCCTGACTAGGCTATAAAAAGGTGCCGCCCTGTGTTAACAGAGCGGCACCTTAACCTCACTTAGTACTTACATTGTCATAGACATATCTACTATAGCTGAATATCTTTCATAAGCTGCGCGCATTAATGGTTCGATACGCTCATCTACCGGCGGATACTCTTGCTTAAATTCGTCAAAGCTGACAATGTATTTAGATTTAAACTCAGGATAGAGGTGACTATACTTTTGAATTGAATCTTCTTTTTTCGCTGTTGTCACTATCTCACCCGGATTATCATACTTACCGTTTTCTAAAACGTACTCCATTACGGCTACGTAATTTTCCGGGTTAATATCAGTTAAGTTTAGGGCACTCTTATCGAAGCAGAAGTAGTAATTGCCGCCCGGTGCCAGGATATCCAGCAGTTCTTTGGCTTTGTCAATGCATTGTTCTTTGGTGCCGGAGCCCAGCAGTGTCAAGGGATAGAAACCGCCCAGGACCATCTTTTTACCCAACTTGTCTTTGAATTGCTGCGGATCACCATATTCCATATACAAACGTGTCCCTTGAGGCAGCTCTACTAAATAATCGAGGAAGCGAGTCCAGTCGCCTTCCAGGAAGATTTGCATTGCCTGTCCTCTTTCCGCTGCAATATGACAAACCTGATTGAAGGTCGGCCAGTAAAACTTCTCAAAATCTTTAGTATTGAGGAAAGCAGCCATATGCGTCATAATCATGTTGCAGCCTAAGGGACTTACCACCGGCGTTTTAGCCATCGCAATGGCCAGGGGCATTAAGGCTTCCATGGCAGCGATCAATTTATCCGGCTGTCTTCTCATATCGATAGGAATCTTGGAAAACCCACGATAGAAGTCGGCAATAAAGTCAAAAGGTACAATCTGCATGCCGACAGAACCCGCAGGACGTGTAAACAAGCCATAACGCTCTGCCATCGTAGCTTCGGCTACTGCAAAATGACGATTCTGATCCATGCTGGCTAACAAAGCCTTGGCAAAATTTAAAGCGCGGAATACTTCGCCCTTTTGATAGCCTTTATTCATGCGGGGAACACATACTTCAACAATAAACTCATGAGGATTCTTGATGAAATCATCGTACTCGTCCTCATGCATAAAGGAGCGCTCAGGATGTTGCATAAAACCTGTCTTACTCATTTCCATCGTTAAAGACTGCTGGAACATGGCAGCAATGGGATTCCTGGCAAAAGAACCAACCGGCATATCCCCTCTGCAGACTTCTCTGCCCTTTTCAAATATTTCTACCAGCAAATCAGAAGTGTAGCTAAATTGTGTTGTCATTAAATCCTTACCGGCATATTGAATCAGAAATTCAATTGCCAAGCCGTCCTGCACCGGAACTCTCTCCGGTACTACTCCTGTGTACAAATCAGTATACATTTTAGTCCGGAACTCTTTCATCTGCTTTGCATCCACTACATCTTCACCCCATTTTCGTTTTTCTAAAGCTGATGGTACTGATTCTAGAGCAGCAAACCAACGCTTAAGAAAAGTATATAATACTAGCAAATTTTGGTCAAGCCGTATTCTGAACATTTGAAATAGTTGACACTGTCACATAACACATTCTTATAACAACATTTAGTTAAAAATCTATCTCTGCAATAAAAATAGGGTAGATAAAATATGTTAGTAAATAGAAGCAGGACTCTTCTTAATACTTATTAACAGGAAATGAATTTTTTAACATAAAAACCACATAAGTCTTGTTATTTACAGTTATTAGTGTTATGTTGACAGTAGAAAGCAAGGAGGTGAAAAAAAGATGAAGGCAACAGGAATTGTCCGTAAAGTCGATGAACTAGGCCGCGTCGTCATACCAATTGAACTTCGGCGCTCCCTCGGCATCGACATTAAAGATGGGTTAGAAATATTTGTTGACGGTGAAAAAATCATCCTCAGAAAATATGAACCGGCCTGCATTTTCTGTCAGAGCGCAGAAGACATCATTAATTATGAGGGCAAAATGATCTGTGCTTCCTGTGCGCAAGCCATTGTAAGCAAATCTAATAAATCTGCATAAATATTTCAGCATTATACCGGAATCATAGCATATAAAAAGGTTTGTGCTCCATGGTACACAGCTAAGCTATAAAACTTACATCTACCTCTCAACTTAAGCAAAGTAATACTTCACCAAGACAGTCAAAAGCGCTTGATCAGTTCAAGCGCTTCTTTTTATCGGTGGGAAAATTACATTAACTTTGCATTGCTTTCTTTTCTCTCTGAAGAGAGTTGTTAAGGGGGACTTCCCCTAATCCTGCGGACTGGTCAGGGACCACAGATCCACCGCAGGGGTGACAGCCCCTAAAGCAGAAGGAAGACGCATGGTACTAAATACATAAGTTTTTCCTTCTATTTCCAGGGGGGTCAGAGATAAGACTACCCTTTTTTCACTGCCATCTTTGCAGGTAATTTCAGTCTCCATATACTCCAGCCTGCCGGCCACAGCCTGACGCGCCTTATTTACAGCCAGGCGACGCATTTCCTCATCAGGAAACAACAAGTAAAACCAGTTGTATTGGTTAATATCTTCACAAGTATAACCTGTAATGCACCGCATAGCCTCGTTATAAATAATCGCTTTACCATCCAATGTACTCAGTAAAAAACCATCCTGCGCTTTTTGCACAATTGTATTCAGGATTAATTCAGCCTTACGGCGCTCTTGTTCTGCCTGAAAACGGACTAAAGCGGCTGCTATACTTTGCCCGACAATTGTTAAAAAGGCAATCTCCACTTCGGAAAAATGATTTTCCTCATAAGCATTAAGCTGCAGTAAACCGACCGTCTCCTGGTTTGAACGCAGCGGTATCAGCGCTACAGACTGATAGCCTGACTGGCCGCAGTAATTGCGAATTGTAAACGACTGCTCCTGACCTGCTGTCGCCACAGCGACAAATTTGTTAATATTGCCGGTAATCAGCACTCCTTCAGCAGTAAGCACATAATCATAATCACCGCGGATTACACGCCCACACAAACAATCCAAAACTGCCAGACCATCAGCATCCCTCTTGATTGTACAGCCTTCAAAACTACACAATGTTGACTCCTGCCGCAGAAATTCTTCACTAAAACCAATCGCCTGCGTATAGGGGTAATCATCTCCCTTACGTAAACGCAGAGCAACGGCGTCACAGTCAAAATAAGTCTTGATCGTCTGCAGCACCTGCTGCAGCACTGCTGCCTGAGTCCCGGTTCCGGCCAAGGTCTCCAGAATCTCCAGCACAACAAGCCGCCTGTTCTCAAACTCCCGCAGGTCCGTGATATCAAGTCCGGTGCAGATAATACAGCTAATCTGCCCTTCGTCATTCTTAACATTACTGCTGGACCACAGCAGCAATCGTTTTTTCCCTTCCCTGGACAGCCAGTGATATTCAAAACGCTGTTCAAAATTACCGGCCATCAGCAGCTCAAGCTTATTTTTTACCTCAGCCAATTCTTCGGCCGGGATTAAGAGATCATATTTTTTCCCGATCATTTCTTCCCGGGTATAGCCTGAAAGCCGCTCACAGGCCGGATTAAATTCTCTAATCCGCCCCTCTGTATCTAAAACAACGACCAGAGACTCAACTGTTTCCAACAAGCGCGAAATAAAACCCGGTATTTGTTCGAACTCGGCCATATCTTTAGGGCGAGAAAAAAGGTGCAGATACTGGTTGAGAGATTTTAAGTCAGGCATGACAACCTCCTTGGCGCATTCAACTGGTACATACAATTTACAAATTTTGATTCTCTGTTACCAAGAACCAATCCTGCTCTAAAACAGGCCTGAACAAACTTTAATAAATTATTAATAATCTTGGTTTGCTCAGCGGCAGGACATTTAGCTGCTGCCAGTCTCTATGGTATAATACTGACTGTAGCAGTTCATTTTCCGGGAGGTGTAATACACTATGCGTATTGGTGTTCTTAGCGATACCCATATACCTACAAGGGCACGTCAGCTGCCGCCTGTCCTGTTTGAAATATTTTCCGATGTTGATTTACTTCTGCATGCCGGTGATTTAGTGACGGAAAATGTCTTACTGGATCTTCAGACGCTGGCTCCCCTCGAAGCAGTGGCAGGCAATATGGACCCACCCCACCTCAAACAACGGTTAGGCAGTAAAAAAATTTTAGAGGTGGCCGGCTTCCGCCTTGGCTTAACTCATGGTCATCAGGGAGAAGACCGCAGCAAAACTCCGCAGCGGGCTTTAGCGGAATTTGCTGCTGATCAGGTTGATTGTGTTATCTTTGGCCATAGCCACCAGCCTTATTTAGAAACAATAAACGGTGTGCTGCTCTTTAATCCCGGGTCACCAACTGACCACCGCCGTGAACCCCGCCCTTCCTGCGGCCTGCTGACGCTGGATGATAGGGTCACAGCAGAAATTATCTACCTATAACAGAGCTCCTCTACAGCAGCGGGACCGTCCTGTGGGACGGTCCCGCTTTTTACTTACGCTGTTTCATAATAAAGGGCAGAGACGGTTTTGATGGGACGCATAGTCCCTTGTTCCGTTAAATACACACCTATCGGTGCAGTATCTCCGATCAGCGCGAAGAGCTTATCCTGATCGGTAATGGGCCAATCCAAAGTGCCCGGCAAAATATAGGTAATGGCTGCAGCACCATGATGCTGTGCCACATACTGCGCCAAATACTCTTGTGCCGCAGTCATCGCCGCTTCACAGATAACTTCCGCAAAGAAACGAACCATCATGTCTTCGTATGCAGCAGCCCAATTACCTAATTCATGTCCACAAGTAGCAATGGTGGGGAAAACACGTGGTAAATCAGCCACTGTTTGACGTAAATCACGGCTCCGGAAAGATACTCCGTCCAGCACAATCAGGTCTTCACCCTTTTTTTCTATCGGCAGCTCTTTGAACATTACCTTTGGACGGGCAATACCCTTAGCCTCTTCCAGCAGCGCAGCCAACTGTTTGACCAGCGCCGGCCTTTTCTGCAGCCTCATCCTTTCCGTAAACATCTCCAATTCGGCTGTAAAGGGAATATTGTCAAGAATAATGGCGTCCATCTTTTACCTCCTGAAGAAAAGTTTTGCCTTCCCTTTGCTTTACATTCGTCCTGAAAAATAAATGTCCTGCTTCATTCCGGCGACATGGCAGCAAAAGAAGGGACTGCGCAGCAGCCCCTTTGTTAAATTTCACGGCGGTTAGCATAACGTTCACGTGCGGCACGGATTATTTCCCAAGCTTCCTCCTTACCGGCCCATTCGCCGATGCGGGTAGGTTTGTCTTCCAGATCTTTATAGATCTGAAAAAAGTGGGCGATTTCGCGCAGCAAATTACTTGGCAGATGATCATACTCCGTAATCCAGCCCCACACGGGATCACGCAGCGAAACACAAATAATCTTTTCGTCTTTACCTTTTTCATCCCACATTTCCAGCACCGCCACAGGCACGGCACGGATTTCACAACCGGGGAAAGTGGGATCACCGGCCAGCACGAGGGCATCCAGCTCATCACCGTCTTCTGCCAGCGTTTCCGGGATAAAACCATAATCGGCCGGGTAATGAACAGAGGAAAACAGCATTCTGTCCAGGAGGAAACGTCCGGTTATTTTGTTAAACTCATATTTGTTGCGGGATCCCTTTGGCACTTCCACAAAAACTCTCACATAGTCCATTTTGCATGCTCCTATCTGAATTTAATTTTATACCGCTTGTACCGGTAAAGATAAAGCATTTTCCAGCTCATGTACAGCTTGTCCGGTTAGATCTAATAACTGACTGTCAAAGGCTTCGCGCGGCACCAACAACAGGTCGTACTGTGCTGATGTCAAAGCCTCTTGAGCCGCCGCGAGCATATCTGCTACAACCAGTAAGCCGGCCGCTTTAATTGAACCGCCAAAAAAGTGATTCACTACCGGTCTGATAACTATTGAGGGAAGGGCAAATTTAGCGGCTGCCTGCTGTAGTATATCATAGGCAAATTCAGAAGCCAACAGCAGTGTCTTGGCGGCACGGAAACGCTTGACTGCCCTGTCTATCTCTGCCGCGCGCCGCGGCGCAAAATCATATAACATGACAAAACCGGGTGCTTGGTGAGCGGCTTTATGCAGCTTGATTGTAGTGATTTGCTCACCCCGCTTTATAGTTAGCAGCGGGTTTTGTAATGCTTCTACCGTCTGGAAAGCCTCCACCCGCGTACGCATCGACCGCCGATTAACGGCTAAAATCACATCTTCAGGCAGCAGACCGGCTGACTGCGCCGGTGTGTTCTGCATCACTCCCCAAATACTGGGCATTAAGTCCTCAGGCAGATAAGGCTCCGGGATTACCGGTACATTATACTGTCGTGTCCACTCTTGAGCCCGGGTAATTACTTCTGACCACAAATTGAGGGGAAACTGCAGAGCAGGCGGTGCATATTTGGTATACCCGGGTAAAAATACGCGAATCGTCAGTGCACCATGCTCTGCTAAACAGCGAACAGTCGCTGCTGTATCAGACCAACCCACCTGATGGGGCATTGCCACCAAACTGCCGTGAAAGGGAAGTTTAGCACGCTTAATTAAGTGCAGAGCTGTCCAAACCCGCTCCGGAGCCCGGTCCCCCATTAATTGATAGCGTCCGCGGGCAGTGGCGCTATTTAAGGATATTGTTAATTCCAGCGGCTGCAGCTCAACCAATGTCTGCACCATGGGTGGAGTCAGTAAGGTGCCGTTCGTAGTTACAGCTAATGTTGTCTGCGGCAGCAGCCGGCGTAAATTTTGTAAAATAACCATAATTTCAGGATGTGTGAAGGGTTCTCCTTCATCAAGACGCGTCGCTGACTCGCCAATAATGACTTTGCGTCGGGGATCAAGAAAGGCGGCCAACTCTAAAACACTGGTTAAAGGCAAAACCGGTAAGCGGTGCGTAATCACAGTGGGGGGATTCTGGCGATTGCTGCAGAAGATGCAGCTGACATTACAACGTGATGTTAAGGGCAGCACATTTTCCTGTACTGCCGCCAGCAGATATCTGTAGCAGTCGTTATTCATTTTTCCATTTACATAAACAATCCGCGATTTTATGGCCAAGCTCGGTCACATCACCGGCACCCATAGTAATGATTAAATCGCCAGGTTCAGCCATGCCTAACACCTGTTTTATAATGTCCTCACCACGGTCAAGCTGTGTCACATCTATCCCCCGCGCTCGCATCGCTGCCGCTAATTTGGCTGAGGAAATCCCTTCCAGGGGCTTTTCACTGGCGGCATAGATCTGCTGCAGAAATACTTTGTCAGCACCGGCGAAGGCCTCCACAAACTCGTTAAAAAACCATTTGGTGCGGCTGAAACGGTGCGGCTGAAAAACAACCACCAGGCGCTTACAATTACCGGCCCGGGCAGCTTGGATGGTTGCCCTGATCTCTGTGGGATGATGGGCATAATCATCTACTACCGTAATATCATTTACCTGACATAAAAGTTGAAAGCGTCTGTCAGCCCCGCGAAAAGATTCCAAACCTTCCTTGATTGCAGTAAAATCTACTTCCAGTTCCCGGGCGACAGCTACTGCAGCCAGCGCATTCAGCACATTATGAGTACCCGGCACAGACAGTGCAATTTCTCCCAGCGTCTCTCCCCCGCCGTTTACAGTAAAACGTGTCCCCCAGCCTTCCGCCTGCAGATTTTCAGCACGCCAATCTCCTTCCCGCAGCCCATAAGTAACAACTTTCCGCACATGGGCAGGCTGCATGGTACGGAGGTGGGGATCATCTGCACAAAGTACCGCCGTACCGTCAGCGGTAATATTATTTAAAAACTGACGATAAGCCGCAAGTAACAGTTGAAAGTCTCCTTGATAATGCTCCAAATGATCCGCATCTATATTGGTAACAACAGCCATTCGTGGCCGATAACGTAAAAAAGTGTTATCGCTTTCATCTGCTTCAGCTACTACTATTTCCGACCTGCCAATACGCGAGTTGCCGTTAAATTCTGCAAAAATACCTCCAATAAAAGCAGTCGGATCAAGCTGCCCCCGGGTAAGCACTGCTGCCACCATGGAGGTAGTAGTCGTTTTACCATGAGCGCCGGCTACAGCAATACCAAAGCGGCCGTTGATGAATTGTGCCAGTAGTTCGGAACGATGCCACACCGGAATCTTGGCTTCTCTGGCAGCAGTAAGTTCCACATTATCCGGGGCTATAGCTGTGGAGTAAATGACAAGTTCTGCCCCGTCGACATGTTTAGCCTGGTGTCCCTGATAAACCAGTGCCCCTTCTTCCTGCAGTTGTGCCGTAATGGCGGTTTGCCTTTGGTCAGAACCACTTACTTTATAACCACTGTCCAGTAAGACACGTGCCAAGGCACTCATGCCATAACCGCCGATTCCTATAAAATGAATATGTTTGATGTCCTTTAGCAAAGGGCGACCCCTCTTTCCCGCTTTTTATGCATGTAAAAATTCTGCCGTGAGCAGCCGGCAGTATTTCCGCTCATCTGCAGAGCTTTTGCCGGCTGCCGGCTGCAAGCTTGCTCTCTGTCGAATGAATACAGTATAGCGCAAACCGTGTTGTCGAAATAATACAGTTGATATTATGCAATGTTATTATGTTAACAACCGTTTTTTCTGAAGGCGCTGTTTATGCAAGATTTTGTTAAGAAATACTGCCCTCAATTAACATAATAATCCACAGTATCCACAGAGTTATCCACAGAATTAACCCCATTCTTAACGTATTTTATGAAAATATCCACAGTATCCACAGCTTGTTACCATAATAAGAGCAGCGTAAAGAAAATTAACCCCTTTACTTAACCTGCCACAAATTGTCTAATACTGGAACAGCATTTAAGTCGAGTCCTGCAAATTTTTGCTGCAGATAAAGATCCCAGCCGGCTGCAGCCACCATGGCTGCATTGTCAGTACACAGCTCAAGTGGTGGGTAAAGTAAGGTGCGGCCGGCAGCAGCCAAAGCCTGCTCCAGCTGCTGCCTTAAAGCACCGTTAGCTGCAACACCACCTGCCAAAAGTACAGTTTTCACCTGTTTGGCTTCGGCAGCCAAACAGGTTTTTTCGACTAAAATATCTACAACTGCCTGCTGGAAACTGGCAGCCACGTCTGCAGTCCGGTAGGTCTGACCTTTTTGCTTTAAATTATGCAGTGTATTAATCACGGCAGATTTCAAGCCGGAGAAGGAAAATTCATAATTATCATCCTGTCCGGCAAAAGCACGGGGAAAGGTGAAGGCGCCGGCATCTCCCGCTTCAGCTGCTTTTTCGATGGCCGGACCTCCTGGATAACCTAAACCAAGTACACGTGCTACTTTATCAAAAGCTTCGCCGGCAGCATCATCCCGGGTGGCTCCCAATAAAGCAGCCTCGGAGCGGGAAGTCAAATAAAACAAGCTGGTATGACCTCCGGAAACAACCAGACAGACAGCAGGAAACCTTACTTCGTGCACGAGAAAATTTGCCGCTATATGAGAGAAAATATGATTTACTGCCAGAATTGGTTTCTTTAAAGCATATGCTAATGTTTTGGCAGTATTTACACCAACAAGCAAAGCGCCGACAAGTCCCGGACCATGCGTTACCGCAATGGCAGATAAATCAGCAAAGCTGCAATTTGCCTGCAGCAAAGCTTCTGCAATAACTTCGTTAACCATTTCTAAATGGTGACGTGAAGCAATCTCCGGCACCACGCCGCCATACTTTTCATGAATCGGTATCTGTGAGGCAATAATGCTGCTTAAAACAGTTTTTCCCGCCGCTACCACAGCTGCGGCTGTCTCATCACAAGATGTTTCGATACCTAAAATCAAATTTTTTTTCATTGTTTCTGCTCTCCAACCTTTTCTCCCGCCGCCGCTTTCGCACCGTTTCTTACCGGACTGCTGCCGGGTAAACGCTCCAACCACATAACTAAAGCGTCCTCATCAGGATAATAATTGGGACGCACACCACACTCCACAAAGCCATATTTTCTATATAAGCTTTGGGCCCTGGTATTGGAAACCCGCACTTCCAGCGTCATACGTTTGGCACCTTTCAAAGCTGCCTCTGTAATTAGATGCTCTAATAATTGGCGGCCCAGTCCTTGACCCTGCCAGCTCGGGCTGACGGCTAAAGTGGTAATATGTGCTTCATCCAGAATAACCCAGATCCCGGCATATCCAACTACCTCATCTGCAGACAGAGCCACATAGTAGAAAGCAAAACCATTGTCCAGTATTTCATTAATAAAAGCATGTCTAGACCAGGGAGAAGTGTAAACTTCTTTTTCAATAGCCCAAACGCTTTCAACATGACAAAACTTCATCGGCTCAATCGAGACCTGCACAGGAACCGCCTCCTTTACTCTGAGCCTGCTGATAGTTTACCTCTGCCTCAGAACGACGGATATATGAGGGCCGTAAGTCACGCCAGCTTTGTCCCTCTCCTGCCCTAAACTGAGCCAAGCCCAGTCTGGCTACGCTGGCAGCACGACAAATGGCCGATTCAGGCGGCATGAAACAAGCTCGTTCTGCCAAAACTTCACTTAATAACGGCCGGTAAACAGGAACAGCATCACCGACAAACAGAACAGGTTTTGTCTGTTTTTTCAATTCCGCCACCAGCTCAGCCACAGGCAAAGCCCGGTCTGCAGTCAGCCTGGTCATTGGTGTTCCGGCGGCAAAAAGTGCGTTATATACCTGTTCTCGTCGTGCATCAAGTATAGGACAAATCACACCTGGAAACAAAGGATGCTGGGCTGCCAAAGCAGCCAAAGTAGAAACACTGCAGAGCGGTATTGCTAAAGCCTGACCCAGCGCTTTGGCAGTAACCATGCCGATGCGCAGTCCGGTAAAGGAACCGGGACCGCCTGCTACAGCGATGCCGGATAAGTCCTGCGGCTGCAGACCGATATCACGCAGCAGTGTATCAATCAAGGGCAGTAAACGTTCCGAATGCGTTTTCTTAACCTGCTGCGTATACTCGGCCAGTGTTTTTTCTGCTGAAACGACAGCTACACTGCAGACCAAAGTAGCCGTATCAATACCCATTATCTTCATCGTTGTCATCCCCCCGCTCCAAGGCCGCCAAAATTTGCCGGTAGGATTTGCTCTCAGCCTGCAGCACTAACTGACGTTCTGCCTGACCCTGTTTAGTTATCGTTACCGTCAGTGCAGGCCAGTCGGCTAAATAGGCAGCAAATTTACCCGCCCATTCCACCAGACTAACGCCGTCACCGTCGAGACATTCATCTAAACCGATGGCAAAAAGTTCACTTTCGTCTTCCAGGCGGTATAAATCAAAATGATAAAAGGGCAGCCGTCCCTGGTGAACATTTAACAAAGTAAAAGTTGGACTGACAATTGGTGTAGAAACACCAAGCCCCAGGCCGACACCACGGGCAAAAACTGTTTTACCCGTTCCTAAATCACCATTTAAATAAATAACAGCACCGGGGAACAGCAGTTTACCCACCATTTTCCCCAGAGCCTCCGTCTCCTCTGCCAAAGCAGAATTGAAAATATACTGCAAAGTCTAAACCACCCTGCTCAAGTAATTTAAAAATGCTGATAACCTGTAAACTCTAGTTTTTCCCAATTTCCCTCTTTTGTAATCATCTGCACTTTTCTTTCCTGCGTCATCTCGCCCAGCATATAAATTGGCGTCTGAAAACGTTCCTGATAAGCTTGTGCTAAAGCAGAAAAAGCATGGCGCGGCACCGTAAACAGCAGTTCATAATCTTCACCGCCGTTTAAAGCCAAAGTAAGCGGTGCCTGATTGTACAGCGGAGCAAGAGCCTCGGCCACAGGATGCGTCGGAATCTTCTCTTCACGCAGTAAAACACCACAGCGGCTGGCTTCGCAAATCTCCTGCACATCCTTCAGCAGGCCGTCGGAAATATCTATGGCTGCCGTCACCACACCCTGCCGGGCCAGCCACAGGCCTTCTTCCACCCGCGGCCACGGTCGGTAATGCGCCTGCAGTGCTGACCGGCGCAGCGCTGTCGGACAATCAATATCTGCCTGCAGCAATAATAATCCGGCTGCTGAAGCTCCCAGCGGACCTGTAGTACAGAGAACGTCCCCCGGTTGGGCACCGCTGCGCAAAAGCACCTCTTCGCGTCTGACTTCACCCTGTGCAGTAATACTTACCACCAGGGGACCAGGCGAAGCCACGGTATCACCACCGCATACCGCCACCTTAAAATGTTCAGCCAGTGCTGTCAGCCCCTCATAAAAGGCCAAAACAAATTCACTGTCCAAATGAGCAGGCAGCGCCAATGCCACATAAACCTGACGCGGGATACTGCCCATGGCTGCTAAATCACTTAAGTTTACTGCCAGAGATTTATGCCCTAGATCCTGGGCTGAGATTTCGGGCAGCAGGAAATGGATTCCCTCCACCAGCAGATCCTTGCTGGTTACCAACCAAGAGCCTTGACTCAGCCGTGTTACGGCAGCATCATCGCCTATCCCCACCATATCCGGGCTTACGGTTTTGGCAGCCAGCTGCGCTATTTTTTTTATTAATGTCCTTTCGCCTAAATCGCTTATTTTCATTAATTACCACCTATTCCCTGATTATAGCCTTATCTCCTGCAAAAAACAAGCAATCTTGCTGCCAGGCTTAATCAATATTAAGCTAACTTCCTTTTCCTGCCCGACCTCCCACTGTGTTTTAGCAGCCGTCACACTAATAAATCTGTTTACTAGCGCGTACAGATTAGGGTATACTGAAAATAAGCCGCTTATCTGAATAGGGGTGATTACATGAAAAAATCCCGCGACATTATTGGCTTACCGGTTGTGGATGTGTGTGCCGGGATTTCCCTTGGGCGCGCAGCCAGTTTAATAATCAATCCACAGCAGCGCCGTGTTGAAGCACTGGAAGTGGAAGAGCGTACGCTTTTAAAAGCAAACAGCCAGTTAATACCCTTTAATCAAATACGCAGTATTGGCAGTGACGCCATCACCGTCCTCAACAGAGAGGTTAGTCAACTGTGGGATGAAACGGCAGCACATAATAATTTAAGGCAAAGTAAGCTGCCGGGAACTAAAGTTATCACGGCAGATGGTAACCTTGTCGGTACAGTGGAGGATTTTTCTTTTTACCCGACTGACGGGGCACTGACTGAATTCTTTATTATGCAGGAAAAACAGCGTTCCCTGCTTGTCTGTCCTGTAACGGTAATCGAAACTATTGGCAGTGATTTTATTGTCGTCTCTGAAAATTATCTGACTGAGGCACAGCCGGCTAATATTAGTCCGCACAATTTAGTGCAGACCTTGGAAAGCAAAGCAGTAGATTTCGCCCTTGGTCGGCAGGTCAGGCAGGAAGTGCTGGACGAAGCAGGCAGCCCGATTGTACGCAAAGGTGATACGGTTACGCCGGAAGCAGTAGCTTTAGCCCGGGAAAAAAATCGTCTGCCGCAGCTCCTGTTTGCGGCCGGCGTCGGTGAACTGTTAGACGGCCTTGATTTTACCAGAGAAAAACTAGATGCGGGCAGCAAAAAAATAATGGAAGCGTGGCAGAATCTGCGCGGCCGCTCACAAGTCTGGCTGTCCCGCAAACTGGATGATGATCTGGGCAGCACAACTACAGAACTGCGTGATCTTTGGCAGCAGGTGCAAAGCAGACTTAGTCAAGGCGGCCGTGATTTAGAAAACGCTACCCGCGAACAAGTGCATTCTTATGTGCTGGGTAAAAAATTAGCCCAACCTGTTTTTGACCAGGAGGGCACTTTGTTGGGCGGACGGGGCGATCCGGTCACGGAAGAAATGTACACTAAGGCAGAAACAGCCGGACGCCTACCGCAGCTGTTTCTGGCGGCCGCAGCCGGTGATGTTCAAAGTGTCCTCACACCGATTGTCAAACAAATACGTAATATCCTGGGTGAGAAAAAGTAAGTAAAGTCCAAAGCAAACAGCTTTGGACTTTTTTGCCGGCTGCTGCTTTCAGCACTGCTGCAGCGGCTGACTTATCCTTCTGCTCACAGTTTCTGTTCCCTTAAGGCAGCTGCCCCTCTGTAATCTTTTGTCGCGCAGTTAAAGCTGCAGGTGAGAGGGCAGACAGCTGATCAAATAACTTTACCTTAAACAGTGCCGGTCCATCCGCCTCTTCTGCAGCAAGTTCGGCGGCAGTATTAATTGCTGCCAAACCTGCAGCGGCGGCCGCCAGGTAATTTGCTTCCACGGCGGCAAAACAAGCTATGACTGAGGCCGTCATACAGCCGGTACCGACTACTCTGCTCATGAAATGATGTCCGTTATGTACTTCCAGTAACTGCTGACCATCTGTTACCAAATCCACCTCACCGGTTACAGCAACAACTGCCCCTGTTTCTCTGGCCAGGGCCGCTGCTAAGGGCACGACATCAGCCGAGACGGCGATGGCTTCCACGCCTTTAATTTCCGCCACGCCACCGGCTAAAATGGCAACCTCGGCCGCATTACCTTTAATGATACTGAACTGTAGCTCTGCCAGCAGCTTCTTAACACTGGCAGAACGCAAAGACGTTGTCCCCACCCCCACCGGGTCAAGGATCAGCGGACGCTGCAGTTTATTGGCACTCCGGCCCGCCTGCAGCATAGCTTCGATTTGCGCCGGAGTCAAAGTGCCGATATTAAGTACCACTGCATCAGCACCGGCTGCCATCTCTGCCGCTTCTTCCACTGCATGCGCCATAATGGGCAGACCACCGGCGGCTAAAGTAATATTGGCACACTCACTAATGGTAACTTGATTAGTGATATGGTGAATTAGCGGCCGGCGCTGCCGTAAAGCTGTTAATATTTTTCCTGTATCCATCTGTTACCTCCTCAGTAAATAAGCCACGGACCGTCAATGTCCGTGGCCTTGTTCAGCCCCATCGCAGTCCTTCCCTACGCTGGTATTACCCATCTCAGGTTCAAAGGGTTAATTGGCTTAAACGTGCCAATTTCTCAGCCCGTACTAACGGGCACCCCTAGGTTACTATGCAGTTGTTTTTTTTATTTTAACCAAGTACCCCTTCCTCTGTCAAGACGGCCTCTAAAGTGCTGATTAAGCGTTTATTCTGTGCCGGTGTGCCAATGGTGATGCGCAGCACATCAGGTGCGCCGAAAATATCACCTGTCCGCACAATAACACCGCGGCGCAGCATTTTGTTAAAGACTTTTTGACAATCTGTTTTAATCTGTACCCAGACAAAATTAGCTTCCGTAGGCACAAAAGGCAGTCCCAAACGCTGAAATTCCTGGTAAAGGTAGTTTTTCCCTTCTTCATTTACCTGCTGGCTGCGCTCCAGGTGTGCCGTATCGTCCAGTGCTGCCAGGGCCGCCGCCTGGGAGAGCAGATTAACATTAAAGGGCTCTTTAACCCGATGCAGCATACTGATGAGTTCCGGTGTAGAGATGCCGTAACCGATGCGCAGTCCTGCTAAACCATATATTTTAGAAAAAGTACGCAGTACAATAACTTGGCGTCCTGCCTGTACATATTCTATCGTTTGCGGATACTCTGCCGCCGTCACATACTCATAATAAGCCTCATCGATAACTGTAATCACATGCTCCGGCACCCGTGCCAGAAAAGCATCTACTTCCTTTTTACTGACGATGGTACCGGTAGGGTTATTAGGGTTGCAGATAAAAATCAGTTTTGTTTTGTCGGTAATGGCATCTGCCATGGCCGGCAAATCATGTGTGTAATCCTTGGTTGGCACCACAACAGTCTGTCCACCCATCACCTTTGTGGCAAAATCATATTCAGAAAATGTGGGATCAGCCACAATGGTCTCTTCCCCTTCATGCAAAAAAGCTTCTGCTATCAGTTTAATAATTTCATCGGATCCATTACCGACAATCAGGTTAGCCGGCTCTACACCCAGCTTGGCGGCCAAAGTCTCCTTAAGATAATAGCAATTACCGTCGGGGTAAAGGGAAACCTTTCCCATTGTTTCCTGCAGAGCACGGACAGCTGCCGGTGACGGCCCCAGCGGATTTTCATTAGACGCTAATTTAATCACATCGCTGATTCCCAGCTCACGTTCCACTTCTTCAACCGGTTTACCCGGCACATAAGGTTTAATTTCCAAAATAGTGTTTCTGTGCAGTTGTTTACTCATGGCCCTCCTCCTAAAACTGTCGTTGATCAATAACCCGCTTGGCTTTACCTTCGCTGCGCGGGATTGATTTCGGTTCTACCAAACGAATTTTGGCATTTATCCCTAACACAGATTCAATTCTGCTGTGAATTCTATGCTCCAGTTCTTCCAGTCTTTTTATTTTATCAGAAAACATACTCTCCGATACTTCTACCTGAATCTCTAAAAGATCCAAACTACCTTCACGGGTTACTATTAATTGATAGTGCGGCTCCGTTTCCCCCACTTCCAAAAGCACACTTTCGATCTGGGTGGGAAAGACATTGACACCCCGTACAATAATCATATCATCAGTACGACCGGTAATTTTACCCATTCTGACATGGGTACGTCCGCACAAGCAGGGCTCCAGGGTCAGTTTTGTTAAATCGCGCGTACGATAACGCAGCACCGGCAGTGCTTCCTTGGTAATGGTGGTCAGCACCAGCTCTCCCTCTTCGCCGTAGGGAAGCACCTCTCCGGTAGCCGGGTTGATAATCTCCGGGATAAAGTGATCTTCAAAAATATGCAGACCGCACTTCTCCTCGCATTCCATGGCTACCCCGGGACCGATAATCTCACTTAAACCGTATATATCCAGAGCAGAGATGCCCAGACGGCTTTCAATTTGCTGCCGCAGATTTTCAGACCAGGGTTCGGCACCGAAAATCCCTGCTTTTAACTGCATATCGTCTGGAGTCAGCCCCATTTCATACATAACTTCCGCCAGATACAAAGCATAGCTGGGCGTGCAGGTCAGGATACTGGTGCCAAAATCCTTCAGCATCATAATCTGCCGCTGGGTATTGCCGCCGGAGGCAGGCACAACGGCCGCCCCGATCAATTCCGCTCCGTAATGGACGCCCAGACCACCGGTAAAGAGTCCATAACCGTAGGCATTCTGAACTACAGAGCTGCGCGTAGTGCCGGCACACGTTAAAGCACGTGCCATTAATTCAGCCCAGGCGGCAATATCATGGCGCGTGTAACCTACAACAATAGGTTTGCCTGTTGTCCCGGATGATGAATGATAGCGAACAATTTCATTTTGCGGCACTGCAAACAAGCCAAAGGGATAGGTGTCCCGAAAATCCTTTTTTTCCGTAAAAGGCAGAGCAGACAATACTGTCAGCTCTTGAATATCACCCGCTTCCAGCCCTATGGACTGAAGTATCCGGCGGTAATGCGGCACCTTTAATACCCTCTCTACTGTCTGCCTCAGACGTTTTAGCTGCAGCTGCTGCAGCCTGTCCCGTGACATGCATTCCGCTTCATAATTCCAATACAAAGCGCAACCTCCTCCTAGCTCTAAGATAGCTGAGTAATGATTTTCTCCCTCCCGGGAAAAGTAATTTTCCTGCAGTCATAAGTAGCAAAAAAACGAATACCCTATAACAGAGATTGACACCGATTTTAGGTGATAAGATGAAACAATGCCCTTGATGAAACAATGCCCTTATAATAAGGAGGTTAAGAGGCATGTTTATAAGTTTTGTGCTATCACGAAAAAAGAAGCGCATAATTCTGTTGGTGGCAGCTGCCCTTATCCTGCTGTTTTTAGTTAAATTATACTGGGTAAACCGGATCAGTGCGGCAGTGGGGCAAAAACAACGTCTCGTGCCCATCTATTATGTTGACACTACTGAGCCCAAAATAGCGATTTCCTTTGACGCCTCCTGGGGAGCTGAATTTACACCGAAAATTTTAGAAATTTTGCGTGAAAACAAGCTGAAGACAACTTTCTTTTTAACCGGCTTGTGGATTGATAAGTATCCGGAACTGGTGAAGCAGATTGCCGCAGAGGGTCATGAACTAGGCAACCATACTGCCACCCATCCGCATTTAAATTCTTTAGATAAAGAAGCAATTATAAAAGAACTGACATCAGTTCATAACTCACTGAAAGAATTATCCGGCCAGGAAATAACCCTCTTTCGTCCGCCCTTTGGTGAGTACAGCAACAAGGTGATCGAAACCTGCAGCGAATTCGGTTATCAGACAATACAATGGAGCGTTGATTCCCTGGACTGGAAAGAAATCAGTAAGGATGAAATCGTCAAACGCGTTACCAGTCAATTGCATCCCGGCGCAATTGTGCTCTTTCATAATAACGGCCGCTACACTGCCGATGCCCTGCCGGAGATTATCAGCTTCGCCACAGAAAACGGTTACAAAATTGTGCCCATCTCCCAGCTTTTGTATAAAGATGATTACTATATTGATCCTAATGACGGTGCGCAGCGTAAAAATAACCCGGCAGCCAACAATTCCCCGCCGCAATAAAGTTAATACTTTCGCGAGCCGGTGTTACTTTTTACTGTAAAAATCCGCCGCAGCATTATTGACAGCAATAGCAGGCCGAGTACTGACAGGGGAAAATAAGCAAAAATGCGCTTGATCTTAACGGCAGCTTTGTCAGCTGCTGTTATTTTTTCTTTTGCGTACAACGTAAAATATAAATCATCTGCGGGTAAAGCTGTAAACTCTGCACTGTACTCACGCTCTGCCGTCTGTTTTAAGGGCAGGCTGCTGTTCACAACATAAGGGGTTTCCGGGGGAGTGATAATCCTGATCTGCAGATTTTTAAAATGGCGCCAGTGCGCAGCCGGTTTCAGCAGATAGGTAAAAGAATACTGTGGACTGACAGTTTCCCTTTTATCCATAGTCCCGGAAGTAACGTAACTAACGCTTACCTCTCTCACACTTTGCGGCGGAAATTCTACCGTATAGAGCAGCACCAGCATGCGCTCCTGCTCTGCCTGCGCCCATAGTTCTTCTGCTGCACAATATCCGAGATTGTAGGTAAACTGACGGTCAAGTGCTTCTGCGTACAGATTATATACCTGTGTTTCATCCAGCAGCGTTATTGCCGTTGTCCCAGGCTGCTGCCGGCTTAAGGTTAACAAGTATGGCTTAACCTGCTGTGCTTCAACAGTAATTTCTGCCGTATACAAGTCTGTACTATCTGTAAGCTCCCCGTCGGTATATGCCTGCACAGTAAAGTCTAATTCGCCGCCCAAGACAAAAATTGCTGCCTGCATAGGTTCTGCACACCAGCTTGTCAGACGTACTTTTTCACCTTCACGCTCGAAACCGTTAAACCCATGACAGAGAATACTGATCTCCTCAGCATGATAGCTAAAACTTACAGCAAAATTGATGTTTTGCTCCGTGGTGGGACTAAGCATAAAGCGATACAGCCTGCCAACTTCCCCGGCCGAGAAATTGTCTGCATCATATTGCTGCCTGCTGACGGCAGACAATATATCCTGAAAAGTTAAACTATTTGAGGGAGCAGCCGCCGCGCCACTGTCCGCGAAGTCAAGGCGCGAACCCAGGTAGAGCTCAAATGGCAGCTCATGAGCATCGGCTTTGATGACAATTTCAGCTGCATCCAGCATCTGTAGTCGTCCGCAAAAGGGGAAAGCCATCTGGACTGCCTGCTGCTCAGCGGTAGGATTGGACATCTGATAAGTGGCCGTAACTTTTCCCGCTAAATTGTAGGTAGGAGTATACTGCTGCGAAAAATCAAAAACAAGCTCTTCACTTTCTACAATCAGCGGTGTCTCTTTTTCAATGGTCATCATTTCTGCAGCAGGGTACCCCTGCCAATAGACAGGCCCGGAATTGGCAGCAGCTGGGGTGAATAATGTGAGTATTAATAATAGCGTGATAATGGCTGCATACTTTTTCATCGTCTCACTTCCTTCCTTTCCCCCTTATCCGGGGGAAGGCTGCTTTCTTCTTTGTGAAAACAAAACGCCCCTGTTAGCTAACAGGGGCGAATAAATTATTCGCGGTACCACCTTGTTTTCGTTGTTAAAACAACCTCAGCGGGCAACCATCATTGCCCCTCCACGTTAACGGGTAGAACCCGACACAGCCTACCGGGCCTCAGCCTTTCAGTGTGCGGCTCCTAGGATGAATTCACAGCTGAGATCTGCTTTCTCCCACCATCCGAAAGCTCTCTGTAAAGATCAAATGAGCTGTTACGATTCCTCGTCATCGCCTTTATACCGATGAAATAATATTACACACATCTTATGCTAATGTTTGCTCTTTGTCAACAGCTTTTTTATACTCGAGCTTACTTTTCGTTTAATTTGTCACGCTTTAATAATCGAGCGATCTTTTCTTTGCTGACCGGCACAAAATCTGCAATTTTCTGCTGCCACCGGACAGTATATTGATCACCATGACGAATTAAATACATTATCGCATCACCGAGGGAGACGGCGGCATTTCTGATTTTTTCCTGGACAGAAGCCAGCCAGATATCACCTTTTTCCGTATAAGGCAGCACCTGCTCAAACCATGGCGCTAATTGTTCACGAATGGCAGCCAAAGGTGTATTAAGAAAATAAAAGCCCAGCGCAATCACCGCCGTGACAGCAAACATCCATAAGGCATTTCTGGCCGCAGTCCGATTTACATTACCGGCTCCGCCGCCGCCTTGTGCTGCAGGGCCTTCTTTAGGCACAGGCGCTGCCTGCCGGTTTTCCTTAGTGTTTTCATCTTCCGGTCCGTAGAAATAATACGAAACTACATCTGCAAAAAGGGCAGCACCCTCCTCTGCTTGTTCACGCAGATTGAGATGAGTTCCCACCTCAATCAGCAAACTGGTCGGAGTTAAATCCTGGTTGTAATTGCCGCGCGCCATGAAAATCCCTTTAACCAGATTGGGATGTATCTTATCAGCAGTATTTTTTAAGTCCAGGGCAAATTGACGGATAGTCTGCATATGGGGATTCTGTCTGCCCACCACAAATTGTACCTGTGTAACGGCTTCTCCGTCAACGGTGGCTGCATAAGCATTAGCAGGGCCGGCATCGCGGTGCACATCAAAAACCACATCCGGTCCCTTTTTTAATATTGCTTCGGCTGTAACCCGGGAGCGGCGGTAAGCACCACGGTCATGCGGTAAATGTAGTGTGTTGCTGCGTATTACTTTAATTTCCTTTTCCTTCAGGGCTGCAGCAAAAGCATCCCCTACCTTGTGAATACCGCCTTTACCATCGATGCTGTCTGTGCCGTCAGTAGGTACGTATGATTCAGCATTATGAGTATGATAGATACCAATCAGACGTTTCGGGGCAGCCTGCGGCCGTAAATCTTCCTCCTCCTGCTCTTTTTTTGTTTTGTCAGCTTCTTTGTTTTTTGCCGCTTTTTTTTCCTTCTTTTCCTGCTTATTATCTTTTGGCTGCTGTACAGGGCGGACTTCACCGAAAAACCGCTGCTGCAGCATTACCAGCAGGCTTTCAGGTTCTGCCTCAAAATCAGCGCCAACATCTCGGACATAGCGCGCTTCAGCCACACGGTCACGTACGCGATGAACGCGATATAGTTGGTTCTGCGCAGTAAGATATTCATCACCGACATGAATTTTCCGCCCTGTAACCATAATTTCTTTGCCGTCTTCGTCAACCATCCGGTAATATTTTTCCGCCCGCAAATCTTCTCTTGAGATTTCTCCCGTATCAAAATTATCAAAGAAATCCCACCGTGAGCGGGAACCTGCCGGCAGGTCAGCCCGATTAAGCAAAAAAACGGAACACAAGGTCACCATCAACAAAAGAAGTAAGGTTTTTCTGTTCATGCCCGGTGTCCCCCCTGCAGTCTTTCTACAATTTCGCCCATTAACTCTGCCAACAGTACAGCACCCATACCGGCAATTACTGCGGCACCATATACACCTGTTGAACCCAAAACAATAGGTACATGGAGCCGGTAGCGGTATAAGTTTTCCAACCAGGCAAATAAATCAGTAAGAATGACACCAAAGATACCGCCAATAAAGGCGCTGCGCCGGGAGCGCCCCAAAATATAAGCCGTGATGGCTGCCAGAATGGCAGGCATAAATAAGGGGTCAACTAAAAAGGCAGCAGAAGTAGGCTCCATCGGCAGCAGTTTTTCCGTCAGATAAACTAACACCGCCACCACGCCTGCAGTAATGAGGGCTCTTCTCTTTTCTTCCACCTCGTCTGCCGTCACAATTAAATATACTGCCACACCCACGGGAATCAATGCCCCGCCAATATTTAGGGACAATCCTGCATAGATGGGGATATTGGGTAAAAAGCCGGCCGCCAGCATGACCAGTAGAATAAGCAAAGCTTGTGTTTTCGTCAGGCGCATGCGATCCAGAACACGATGCAGGAAACCTAAATATATTAATGCCGTAAGCACGATTAAGCTTAACGTACTAAGATTTGTCGTAAACACTGTTACACACCCTTCTCTTTTTCTTACCTGAAGCCGTTTTAGTTTTCCCCTAAATTTGCAAGTAATGCACCGTCTTCGCTGCGCCCTGCAAAGTTCTTCCCTGTCGCTCTGTCTCTGTGAAAAAAGGTAAAAAAACACACCCCGAAGGATGTGTTTACATAGGATAATACATTAATAGCTGTTAGACAGGTCGGCTTAGCCAAGAAAACTTTAGCTGAGGAGAGATGATCAGATGCTGCGCAGTGTTGTACAAAAAATGAAAAATGCGGCCCGGTTTCTTAACTACCCCATTTTGCAGTACATTCCCATTGCCATGCATAATTTAGTGCAAAATGACAACTGGCACAATCCCTTTAGCCAGGCAAGCCCACAGCTGCTGCATTTTCAAAACCAAGCGGCCTTTGAAAATGCTCTGCAACATTATCAGGTAAGGCTTTCAGCACCACCGCCGCCCAATGAGCTCTATTTAATCTGCCTTAACTTCAAAGCCGGTTTAGTTCTCTTTCGTTATTTAAGCTGTAAAATCATTGGCACACCGCAGCTTGGGAGCATCCATGTCTTTTCTGTCACGAAAAAGTATTTTCCCCGTCGTATGATTAACTTTACGCTGTACACAGAGGAAGGTAAAAGAATACGCAGCATATCACAGGAAGTTAAGTAAAGTTTAGCCTGTCAGCGGCGTTTGCGGCGGCGGTAGCATTCTGCAGCCTGAGAGAATGCTGCAAAGATGGCTGCTGCATGCCTGCAATCCTGCGCGAGCCATTCCGGATGCCACTGCACTCCCAGCGCAAAGCCAGGGCCCGGCAGCTCTACCGCTTCAATCACCCCATCAGCAGCCACGGCAGATACTATCATCCCGTCGCCGGGCATACGGATTGCCTGATGATGAAAACTGTTGACGCGAAAACTACGCGCACCGGTAATGCGGTAAAGCAGTGATGCTCTGCTGACACTGACACTATGAATGGGGTAGTTGCGCGGCGCCTGCTGCTGATGCTGTACCTTTGCCCTACCTGTCAGGTCTTGATACAAGCTGCCGCCGGCAGCTACCGCTAAAACTTGGGCGCCACGGCAGATGCCGAGCAGCGGCATTTTGCTTTGTAAGGCTGCGCGGACCAAAGCAAGTTCCATACTGTCCCGGTCCGGCTGTACCACACCTTGTGTCGGTGCCGCTTCTTCACCAAAATGGTAAGCATCAAGATCACCACCGCCGCTGAGCAGCAAAGCATCAACTGCCTTTAACATCTGCCGGTACAGCCCCTTTTGTCGGCAAACAGGCAGCAGCAGCGGTGCAGCACCGGCCGCAGCAACAGCCCTCACGTACGCTAATGAAAGTCTGTTCTCATATCCGACACGATTGCAGGTAATACCGATGCGGACTGTCATGGGACAACCTCCCTATAAAAGCGAAATACGTAACCGTAGTTACGTATAGTCAGGTTGGATAATTAAAAATCTATCAATCCCAGGGAGATTTTGATGGCCTGATTTACTTTTTGCATTAATCGTTCATCCAGTTCGGTTACTTTATCCTGCAGACGCTGCTTATCGATGGTACGGATTTGCTCCAGTAAAATGACTGAGTCTTTTTCCAATCCGTACTCGTCAGCTGCTATTTCTACATGTGTGGGCAGCTTTGCTTTATCAATTTGTGAAGTAATGGCGGCAATAATGACAGTAGGACTATACTTATTTCCCACGTCATTTTGTATTACCAGCACCGGGCGTACCCCGCCCTGTTCAGAACCGATCACAGGGCTTAAGTCCGCAAAGAAGATATACCCCCGCTTTACTTCAACTTTATTCACTTTTTTCCCACCAACAATTCTGCGATTAAATTGGCTTCGTTTTCCACCTCAAACGCCTCATTGGCTAAGCGCAAGTTTAATTTTGCCATCTCCGCGTACCCTTTACGCATTTTCTCCCGAATCTGCTGTTTTTCCCGCTCCGCAAGATATAAGCGCATCGCTTCACGAATAAAATCAGAGCGTGTTCTTTTTTCGGAAGCAACGATGTCATCTACCTCTTCCAACAAGTTGTGCGGTAAGCTTATCATAATCCTTTTTGTTTCAGCCAAGTAGAGCACCCCCCTAATTTTCATCTTCCCCCAAATAAACCCTTGGTACTCGACGACTTATCGCTGTAATTACTTCATAGTTAATGGTGTCTAACCATGAAGCAACCTCATCTACAGATAGCAGAGCACCATCCTGCTGCCCAAATAAGACAACCTCATCACCTGCCTGCACGCCAGGCACATCCTGCACATTAATCATTGTCTGATCCATGCAGATACGCCCCACGACAGGTACACGCTGACCATGCACCAAGACCTGCCCGCGATTAGACAGCTGGCGTCTGTAACCATCGCCGTAACCAATATTCAGTGTAGCAATGCGTGCCGGCTGCGTTGTTACATAAGTGCTGCCGTAGGAAACACCGACACCGGCCGGCACATCTTTCAGATAAACTATTTTTGCTTTCAGTGTCATGGCAGGCTGCAGCTGAATCTGTGACCGGTTCACTTCAGCAGAAGGATACAAACCATAGAGGCCGATACCTAAGCGTACCATATCAAGCTGGGCTTCCGGCATACTCATGGCCGCGGCACTGTTAGCCACATGTTTAAGGGGAATCTTAATCCCCTGAGCCTCCAAACGTTCTACCAAAGCGAGATAACGAGCCAGCTGGAGACGGGCAAAGGTCAAATCCTGCTGGTCTGCAGAAGCAAAATGTGTATACAGTCCTGTTATCTGCAGCCCCGGCAAAGCAGCAAGCTGCCGGATGAAGCTGTCTGCCTCCTGTGCTTGGCAGCCGACACGGGTCATTCCCGTATCAACTTTTACGTGCACCTCAAGTTTAGTTTTTGCCTGCACAGCCGCCTGCGAAAAGGCCTGCGCTTCCGGCAGGGTAAAAACAGATGGCGTTAGTCTGTATTGTACCAGGTAAGGTGCATACTCTTTCGGTGTATACCCTAAAATTAGAATCGGTGCAGTCAATCCATTTTCACGCAGCTCAATAGCTTCCTCCACCATGCCGACACTTAAAAACGAAACACCGGCGGCCACAGCCGTGCGGGCTACCTGAACAGCTCCGTGTCCATACGCATTGGCTTTCACAATGGCCATGAGCCGGGTCCGGGGTGAAATATGAGAGCGAAACTGCTGTATGTTATGTGTGATCGCGGCAAGGTCGATTTCGGCCCAGGTCGGTCTTAATGGGAGCTCGCGCAAAACAGGGCACCACCTATCTTTACAGTTAATATTGTATTCCACAGCAGACTTGATTATTCCTGCCGGTAATGATTGGCTGCTTGTTTCATTCTTGTGGACAAGCACAGCTTTCCTGCAGGTTAAAATAACTATGGATGGCCTGTGCTGCTTCCTGCAAATGCTCGGCAGCAATCAGACAAGAAATTTTAATCTCTGAAGTAGAAATAATTTCGATATTAATGCCGGCATCCGCCAAAGCCTGAAACATACCGGCAGCTACACCGGTGTGATGAATCATGCCGGCGCCAACAACAGAAATTTTGGCAACATTATGCTGATAACGCAGGGTACTGGCGCCAATTTCCTCTATCAGCGGCTGCAGCACGCTGCGTGCTTTCTCAAAATCATCTTCTGCCACAGTAAAAAGGATGTCATTTTCTCCTGCCCTGGAAATACTCTGGACAATTAAATCAACATTTATCCCGGCCTGCGCTACCGCACTAAAAATCTTGGCGGCAACTCCCGGACGATCCGGTACACCCAGGACAGCAAACTTAACTTGATTCTCATCGCATGCAATACCATTGATCACTGTTCCCTTTTCCAAGCCTACGTCCTCCTTCACCAGTGTACCCTCTTCATCGTGAAAACTAGAGCGAACATGAATTACCACACCATGCTCTTTACCGCATTCTACCGCCCGGGGATGCAGTACCTTTGCCCCTAAACTTGCCAATTCCAACATCTCGTCATAAGTGATGGCGGTAAGTTTACGGGCTGCAGGAACCAAGCGGGGATCAATAGTATAAATGCCATCAACATCAGTATAAATTTCGCAGCTGTCAGCACCAAGGGCAGCAGCCAAAGCTACTGCCGTGGTGTCTGAACCTCCGCGTCCTAAAGTATTTATCTCACCACACCGGTCAACACCCTGGAAACCTGCGACCACGGCAACTTTACCTGCTTCCAGAGCCTGCCGGACAGCATCCGCTTTAAAGTCACAAATACGGGCATTTAATGGAACACCATCGGTTAAAACCCCAGCCTCCGCGCCCGTAAAAGAAACTGCTGCCTGCCCCAGAGCATGTAAGGCCATGGTCAGCAGCGCACTGCTGACCTGTTCACCGGTAGCCAACAGCCTGGCCAACTCACGTTCGTCAGGCTGTGGCATAATTTGCTTAGCCAATGCTGTTAAGGCGTCAGTTGTATCTCCCATGGCCGAAACAACTACAGCTACACTATGTCCTTTGCTTACCGTCCGAACTATTCTGCGCGCCACATTAATTATTTTTTCGGCGCTGCCGACAGAAGTTCCTCCATATTTTTGCACTATCCACGCCATAAACGAGCCTCCGTTATTTCCGCTTATTCTACAACGCGCAAAACACTGTTAATACTGCGAATAGCCGGCATTTCCCGTAAAACATTCAGCGCTTCTCTAAAGCGGCCTTCTTTTACATCGTGGGTAACCAGCACTATTTCCGCCGTTCCTTCCACACTGCGCTTCTGAATAATTCGATCTAAACTAACAGCAGCATCGCCGAAAACAGTTGCCAGCTTACCAAATACTCCCGGCTCATCTACTGCTTTTAAGCGCAGATAAAAACGGGAATGCTGCTCCTCCATCGGGATCACAGGTTTTTCTGTGAAGGTTGCTTCCAGCACACCGTTTTCAATCTCATTTTTAAGCACCCGTGCTGCGTCCATCACATCTGCGCAAACGGCGCTGCCGGTGGGCAGTGAGCCGGCACCACGACCGTAAAACATTACTTCACCAACTGCATCCCCTTCTATAAAAAGGGCATTAAATTCATTTTGCACGGCGGCCAGAGGATGCTCCAACGGAATTAAGGTTGGGTGAACATGCAGTTTCAATCCTTCTGCCGCTTCCTCACCGATGGCCAGTAACTTAACTGCGTAGCCCAACTCTTGGGCGTAATGAATATCTCGCAGTTTTACATCGGTAATGCCTTCAACATAAACATCATCAATCTTAATCTGGCTGGCAAAGGATAGAGAAGCTAAAATGCTCAGCTTATAAGCGGCATCACGGCCCTCAATGTCTGAAGAGGGATCAGCTTCGGCAAAACCCTGTGCCTGTGCTTCTGCCAGTGCCTCAGCAAATTCTTTACCCGCCGCAGACATTTGCGTCAAAATATAGTTAGTCGTCCCGTTAATAATGCCCATAAACTTTTTGATGCGATTCGCAGCCAAACAATATTTCAAAGGCCGAATTAAGGGGATACCACCACCAACGCTTGCTTCATAAAATATACTTCTCCCCTGTGTTTTAGCAATCGATAATAATTCCACACCATGATGAGCCATTAAGTCCTTGTTGGCTGTCACCACAAACTTACCATTTTCTAAAGCACGGGTTATTGCTTGACGAGCAGTTTCGATGCCGCCCATGGTTTCCACCACAATATCAATCTCGGGATCAAGCAAAACATGATCAGGATTATCTGTTAACAAAGCAGGATCCACTTCCACTGCACGCGGCTTCTCCAGATCGCGTACGGCAATTCTTTTAATCTCCAGACCAACGCCTAGCTTGTGGCCAATATTTTCACTATTGCCCGTTAAAATTTTTACCACACCGCTGCCTACCGTACCCATTCCTAGTAACCCGATTTTAATTGTGTCTTTCTTCATCTTCTCCACTCCACTCTTTTTTAACTTTGTCCAACCAGTTCTATTTTTTGCACTCCGGAAACTGACGTCAGGCGGCTTAATAAAAGGTTAACATCTTCACGTAAGCCATCTGTTTCAAAGGAAATTGAAGCATTTGCCACTCCCTGCAGAGGAATACCTTGATTAATAGTTAATACATTACCACCTGCAGTGGCGATAGCTTTAAGAACATCCGATAATACACCCGTCTTATGTTCTAATATCAGGGAAATGGTAAGAATTTTACCCCTGCTGGCTTCCCTGAAAGGGAAAATATTATTACGGTATTTATAAAAAGCGCCGCGGCTGATCCCTACAAGCTGGACAGCTTCATTAACCGTTTTTGCTGTACCATTCTTTAAAAGCTCTTTAGCTTCAGCCGTCTTGCGTAATACCTGCGGCAGGACATGTTTATGCACCAGATAAAGCTTATCTTCCGTTTTTTTCACCTTCGTCACCCCCTGTCCATCCCATATGAACATTTATCCACACATGATATACATTATAACACCGCCTTTTTCCTTCTGCAATACTGTTTTTTAAAAAAATACTCCGGTCCCGAAAAACTTACTCGACCACAAAAAAGAAAACCCGCCGCGCGGCGGGTACCTAGGGAATAGGTAGACAAATGAAAGTACCAACTTTGAGATTATGAGGATTTATCCCCGGGTTAAGTGCCAGAATACCTTCAACGGTAACTCCCTGTTCTTTGGCGATTTGATAAAGGGTATCACCTGGGGCAATCTCTAAAAATAACCCGGTAGGACAAACCGGCAGCTGTTCAGGACTAGGGGCAGGGCCGGGTGCTCCTGGGAATTCATCCACGCCCATCCTTTCACCTCCCCTAATATCCTATTCAGCTGCTGTTTAGATGTGCTTTAAACTCCTTCAGGTTTAAGTGAGGCGGCGATTTTAATCATTTCTGAACATGGCAGTGTCCCGGTTAAAACAAAGTCATTCTGTTCATTGGACCACCATAAGGTCCCCAGGCTGTGATCACTATTTTGCTGATAAAGGCCGGTACGTTGGCCAATCTGCACCTGACTGGTTGAAGCACTACGGTAAACAGACTCGTTTGTTTTAGGCTGCTGTACCAAGGTAAAATTCCAGGTTCCCTGATAGACAAGGATTAAATGTTCACGATTTTCTTCCACTGTACGGCTGACGGCAAAAAGAGAACTTCCTGCCGGCAAATAAGTTGGGATAAAGATTGAACCTGGCCAACCTTCCCGGGCTTCAGCCAGGGTTAACTGCTCCTGCCGGCACTGAGCAGTCACCTCACTCTCAGGCGTTCCCGAAAACTCAAAAAGTTCAGGCTGCAGCTGTGGATTCAGCTCCAGTCTTTTGACAGTAATACGGTTTAAAAGCTGTTCATGCAGATATGTCTCGACAAACATGGGAAAAAAAGCTTTTCTGTCTAACCATAGGTGTAATGTTTCTCCGGAGCGTTGACCGGAACTAATTATTTTGTACATTTTTTCACCCCGCAGCTCTTCCGTTCCGGCAAAGGTGAAAGCATCAGCCTGCTGCAGCTGCTGTAAATAGCCGGTGAGCATAAAGGGGGGAGCTAATTCCAGCGAGCCTCGCTCGGCATCAATGCGGTAATAATCGTCTATGCCTAGCTGATAAACCCAGATCTGCTGTCCGTCACAAATAAAATGCTGCGCTTCTGCCGCTGCCGTTACCTCTACCCGCCAGCGATTATCTGCAGCTTGCCACTGTTTTATGTGATAGGACTGCTCACCGGCCGGACTGAAAACAAGCACCTCTAATTCAGCATAAAAGCTCTGCAGCTTTGCTGTTTTCTTTTCTATCTGCGTCAGCACCTTATCACCCTTTACGGCACAACTGCTTAAGAATAAGGTCAGCATCAGTAAGCCCGCTAAAAGCTTTTTGAACAATTCCCTCGCCCCTGTCATAATTTCCTTTGCTGCTCAGTACTGCACTCCTCTTTAATATGTATTTTGTTAATCTCCAGATATGCCTGCGGAAGAAAGTCAATTAGGTCATGAGCTACAAGGGATGGGCAGCCCAGTGCCGCCGCGGCCAGGTCTCCTGCCAGGCCATGCCAGTAGACAGCCAGGCGAGCCGCCTCTCCTGCCGCCAGACCCTGCGCCAGTAAAGAGGCCGTGAGACCGGTCAGCACATCGCCGCTGCCGGCAGTAGCCATGCCATTGTTGCCGCTGCTGTTGATGGCCAGCGTGCCCGCCGGATCTGCCACAATGGTATGCGCACCCTTTAACACAACAGTACTCTGAAAACGTTTGGCTAATTCCTGTGCTGCCGCCAAACGATCTGCCTGTACCTCCTTTGCGGTCACCTTTAACAGACGGGCCGCTTCTCCGGGGTGAGGGGTAAGGATGGTTGGCGCCCGGCGGCTGCCCGGCAAAAGTTCAGGCGCTAAAGCTAATAAGTTAAGAGCATCAGCATCCAGCACCAGGGGTAAATTGCATTCCTGCAGCAGTCCTGCTAACAGCGGCAGCAGATGTTCACTCTGTGTCAAACCGGGACCGATGGCTGCAGCCTGGCACTGCCGCCACTTTTCCCGCAGTACGGTTAGTGCCGCTGCCTCCAGTTGACCGCTCTCATCAACGGGCAGCGGTATGGTAATCACTTCTGCTGCCTGTGCAGCCACCACCGCCTGAATAGAGCGGGGAACTGCCAACTGCAGCAGACCGCAGCCCCCGCGCAGGGCCGCTGCTGCAGCAAGCACCGCTGCGCCGGGCATGCCTTGTGAACCTGCCACCAGGAGCACCGTGCCGAAAGTACCTTTGTGGCTGTTACTTTCTCTGTCCGGCAGCAGGGGGCGTATGGAATCAGCCGTTAATACAGTGCGGCTGTGAGCAGTCAGCAAAGCAGGCGGAATGCCGATATCGACCACCTGTAAACGTCCCCTGTGCGCCGCCCCCGGGAATAAAAAGTGACCCAGTTTAGGTAAAGCAAAGGTCACTGTTAGATCAGCCTGGACGGCAGCGCCTAAACTCCGACCGGTGTCGGCATTAATACCTGAAGGCAGATCAACTGCCAGGACTGCGGCCGGAGATAAATTTAGCTGCCGGATTAACTGCTGGTAAAAATCATCAAGGGGACGAGCCAATCCTGTCCCAAAAATGGCATCAACTATTAAATCTGCACTCTGCAGGGTTTGGATAAAATCACGCCAAACTGTTTCGTCACGTAAACACCGCACCGTAATCCCTAATTTAGTTAATATTTTCAAATTAATTAGCGCGTCGCCGCTGTAATCTGCGGGAGATGCAGTTATCCAGACAGAAACTTTTTTTTCCTGATACAGGTGGCGTGCCACGACAAAACCGTCACCACCGTTATTGCCGCTGCCGGCAACGATCATAATCCGTTCACCGAAATTGCCCTGACGGATTGTCTCCACTATCCGCAGGCCGGCATTCTCCATGAGCACAATACCCGGAATACCGTATTCCTTGATTGCTGTTTGATCTAATGTCCGCATTTCGGCAGCTGTCACCACATCCATTTATCTCACCTCTCAGAATCAAATCTTAACTGCAAAGAACTGTTTTGTTATACTACTATTTTATACCGGTATGAAGATCTCCTTTAGTTCGCCCATAATAGCCCTAAATCATGAGCTGATGTGCCATGGCGCAGCCATGCCGCACTGTTTGTCTGTTTGTCAATATTTTAAAGTGCCCGGACCTGCCGGTTGGTGGGCGAAAAGCGTGACAAGGAACCGTCCCCTGACACGATAAAAAGACGCAGCCTGTGCGTCTTTTTATCTCATCTTCTGCATCTACACCTACTTAACAACCACTGCAGTCTCCGCAGCCGCCGCTCCGCCCCGTCTGCATGCCTGTCACACGGGCAATGGTTTCATTGACTGCTGCCAACAGACTGTCCACTCTCTGCCGGGCGGTTAAATATGTTTTAATCTCCTGATTATTTAACATCTGACGCTGCAGTGTCTGCAGTTCCTGGATCAGTTCGGGTGTTATCTTTTCACCCCGGCTTTGCTTAGCGCTCAACATTTGCTGCTGCGCTTGAAAATCCTCGATCAGCTTCAGTGCGGTGTCACTTTGCTCCATTACCTGCTGAGCCTGCGCAAAATTCCGGTACTCTTCGGAAGCTAAAATAGATTCCCCCAGCTGTTCCGCCAATTCTAATGGATGCATCTCATTTCTCCTTTAACCTTATTTATTTTTTTTTGCTCTGATAATCTTTTATGGCTTCTTTCAGGGCATCGGCAGCCAGGTTAGAACAGTGCATTTTTGGCTGCGGCAGTCCCCCTAACTCCTCGGCAACCTGCTTATTAGTAATTACCAGTGCTTCACTAATAGTTTTGCCTTTGACCAGTTCCGTAATTTTACTGCTGGTTGCAATGGCCGCTGCGCAGCCAAAGGTCCTGAATTTTATATCTTCAATTACATCCTGATCATTTACCTTTAGATAAATGCGCATGATATCGCCGCAGCGCATATTCCCTACTTCGCCCACACCGCTGGCGTCTTCTATTTCCCCTACATTTCGTGGATTTGTGAAGTGATCCATTACTTGTTCTGTATACATGTTTTTACCCCCGAGTTTACTTATTACCTTCATACACAGGTGACATGGAACGTAATCGTGCCACTATTTCCGGCAGTACTTCCAGCACATAATCTATCTCTTCCTCTGTATTATCGTCACCTAACGTAAAACGCAGCGAACCATGTGCGGTTTGATGATCTAAACCCATGGCTAATAATACATGTGAAGGATCAAGTGAACCTGAAGTACAGGCTGAACCGCTGGAAACAGCAATTCCTTTCAGATCCAGACTTAAAATAAGAGACTCTCCCTCTACATAGAGAATAGAAACATTAAGATTACCTGGCAGGCGCCGTTCAGGATGTCCATTCAGCCTGGTATGGGGAATGGCTAAAACACCGTCTTTTAATTTGTCGCGCAAAGCCTTGATGCGCTTATTTTTTTCTTCCATCTGACTTGTCGCCAGTTCAATTGCTTTCCCCAGACCGACAATACCGGGTACATTTTCAGTGCCGGGTCTGATTTTTCGCTCTTGTGCCCCACCAAAATGATAGCTGCTCAAACGTGTACCTTTGCGCACATACAGTGCGCCAATACCTTTAGGACCATAAAACTTGTGGGCTGAAAGCGACAAAAGATCAACATGCAGCTCATTAACGTCCACCGGCAGCTTACCGATGGCCTGCACAGCATCAGTATGGAATACTATGCCGCGCTCCTGACAAAGTCTGCCGATTTCTGCGGTAGGCATAACGGTACCTACTTCGTTATTGGCCATCATAATTGTCACCAGAATAGTTTGCTCCCGGAGTGCAGTCTCCAGATCTTTGACGCTGACCAGACCATACTCATCCACCGGCAAAACCGTAACTTCAAAACCTTCTTTTTGTAAAGCTAAACAAGTGTCCAGCACAGCGTGATGTTCCACAGCGCAGGTAATAATATGCTTACCTTTATGCTGCAGCGCCCGCGCAGTGCCGCGAATCGCCAAATTATTAGATTCTGTAGCGCCGGAAGTAAAAATAATTTCCTGAGGCTCGGCACCCAATGCAGCCGCAACTTTTTCCCGGGCTTCATCTACTGCTTTTCGTGCTTCACGACCGATCGCATATACGCTGGAGGGATTACCGTAATGTTCGGTAAAATAAGGTTTCATCGCTGCAAAAACTTCTGTATGCAGAGGAGTTGTTGCAGCATGGTCCAAATATACTTTTCGCATCTGTTGCCTCCTGTGCTAGTCTGCCGACATGTTGATAACGTCAGCAAGAGTTATGTCATTTAAAACTTCAGACATAGAATCGCGTAAACGTTCCCAGATTCCTCGTGTCAGGCAAGCATCGCTACGGTCACACACTTTGCCGCTGCCTTTGCCGACACATTCAACCGGTGCAATCGGGCCTTCCAGCACCCGCAGGATATCACCTACACGAATTTGGTCAGGTGACTTTGCCAGCAAATATCCCCCTTTGGCCCCACGTACTGACTCAATCAAGCCGGCACGGCGCAAAGGTAAAAATATTTGCTCCAAAAACTGTAAGGAAATATTTTCCCGCTCTGCAATTACACGCAGAGGCAAGGGACCTTCGTGGAATTCTAATGCTAAAATAGCCATAGCGCGTACTCCATATTCACCTTTCGCTGAAACTTTCATTAAATCCCACCTATTAATCCTGATCATTTTACTCGGCTTTATCTGTAATAAGAGTAGCAGAATCGCCAATGCTAGTCAAGTAGCTGCAGCAATTTTTTCGCGAAAATATTTATTTATTTCTCACTAAAGCCACCGCCTGCGCCACAGCATAGCTGCGGCTGTGGCTGACGGAGAGGGCAATGGAATGCAGGGACAGCTTTGCTGCCTGCTGCTTTGCCCGTCCATGCAGATAAACCAGCGGCTGCCCTGAAGGTAAAGAGATAATTTCTACTTCCGTCCAGGCCAGACTGCCTATGCCGCAGCCTAACAGTTTAAAAACAGCCTCTTTGGCTGCAAAACGAGCGGCCAAATGCCTGGCCTTATAGGCACGTGCAGCCAGCTGTTCTTGTTCCCGCACCGTAAAAATGCGCCGCAAAAAAAGTTGCGGGCGGCGCCGATAGGCGCGTGCAACCCGCTCCACTTCAATAATGTCCACACCGGTACGTACCGCTAATAATTCTTTACCCATCTTTCCAAACCCTTTTGTTATAAAACTGTTTCAAATTTATACCCAATACCCCACACTGTACGCAAATAAGTAGGGTTTGCCGGATCCTTTTCTATTTTTTCCCGAATGCGCCTAATTAACACAGTAACCGTGCCGGTATCACCAAAATATTCATTGCCCCATACCAAATCCAGCAGTTGATCACGGCTATAAACTACGCCGGGATTATTAGCCAGGACCCACAGCAGGTCAAACTCTTTGGCTGTCAGGTAGACAGGCGTACCATTAAGTTTCACCTCACGTGTCTTGCTGTTGATATAAAGACGCCCGTCATCAAAGGTTCCTTCCCTTAGCCGCGGTGCCAGTTCTTCACCCGTAACACGGCGTAATACGGCTTTGACGCGCAGGGCCAGCTCGGAGGGGCTGAAAGGTTTAGTTACGTAATCATCCACACCCAGGTTAAAGCCTTGGGCTTTATCTTCCAGCTCGTCTTTAGCGGAAAGAATAATGACCGGAGTATTGTCACCGCGACTGCGCAGGGCTTTACACATCTCAAAGCCATCCATTTCCGGCATCATTAAATCCAGAATAATTAAATCAGGCTGCTCTTCTTCCACCTTCTGTAAACCTTCCCGACCATCGGCGGCATGTATCACCCGATATGCCTCTTTACGCAGACTCTGCTGCACAATGCGTCTAATCTTAGGCTCATCATCCACAACAAGAATCTTTGTTACTTTACTCAAAATTATCGCCCCCTTGCACAGTTCTGGAAAATGGCAAATAAATTGTGAATCTGGTTCCTTTGCCTACCTCGCTTTGTACAGAAACACTCCCCTGCTGCAGCTCTGCTAAAGTCTTTACCAACGCTAAACCTAGTCCTGTACCGCTGCGGCGTCTTTTCAAAGAACCATCACCCTGCCGAAACTTCTCAAAAATATGGGGTAAGAGCTCTGGTGCAATACCTTCCCCGGTATCCTCCACATGTATGGCCGCTTTGCCGTCTTCTGTTGTGGCAAAAACAGTAACCTTGCCGCCCTCTTTGGTAAACTTCAGGGCATTAGATATTATATTAATAATCATTTGCCGGATGCGTTCCGGATCAGCGTAGATTAATGGCAGCTCTGCGTTTTGTATGTCCAGGGTTATGCCCTGCTGAACCGCCACAGGCACCATGGTACGTCGGATAATCTGCAGAACATCGTTTAAATCAACGTTCTCCGGCTCTAAACTTAAATGGCCCGCTTCATACTTAGCCATATCTAAAATATCATTAATTAAATTCATCAGCTGCTGAGCGCCAATCTGAATATCGAGTAAATTCTCCCGCTGCTCTTCGTTGATGGGACCTGCTGTTTCATCGAGCAGCAGCTCACAAAAAGCGACTATGGAAGTTAGCGGTGTCCTCAGCTCATGCGTAATCGTTGCCATAAACTCACTTTTGAGCCTATTTGTTTCACTCAATCTTTGATTAAGCTGTGTTAATATTTTTTGACCCTCACGCAGTCGTAAATTAGCTGCCTCCAGTTCGCGCGTCCGTGTTGCCACCTTACGTTCCATATTTTGATAAAGATCTTTAATCGTTTCATAGGGTCCAAGCAGTTTCTTTCTGATTATCACAACATAAATAAAATAACATGAAAGCAGCTTCCAGAGATGACCAATAAGATTGGCGAGATCATAGACTGAACTATATAAAGTGAAGGAGATTTCCGCAAATATCGTAGTCAGACATGCCAGCAGTAAATATTGGTACAAATCACGATCCAAACGCCGGCCGTTTTTGAAAAGAAAAAAAATGGCTGCTGTCAAAATGAGGATTATCAGATATTCGCTTACAATCTTAAATGTAGTCAGGCCAACACCGGGAATAAAACAATCGGGGAAATAACCTGTAAAAACTATAACAAACAAACTGACGGCAATTACGGCAATGGAGATTAATACTTTAGGTGTTGTTAGTGATTTTGACAAAAGGGCAGCAGACATAAGCAAAGCGGCAGCCTCAAAAAAACGGGGAATAATCCACAGCTGTGTAGCCAGATTGGCAGTATCGCCCGGGAAGACACCCATGCCCTGATAAGCCAAGGTATGAGCAAAATCAAAAATTGCAACGAAGAAATACACATAGCCTAAGAAATTTAGCAAATGATCATTTTTATAAGCAATCCTGCTGGTATGCATAGCAATGGCTGCAATCCCCAGACTAATCAGAATGCTGAAAAACTCTACTATGGTATGAAACAGGAGATAGTTGTGCAGTCCAAGGCAGACCAGAACAGCAGCAACTACAACAGCACCTGCAATTGTAAAATATGGTGCCTTAATCCCATTTTTCGTCAAACTGCCCACTGCTCCCTCTCAATATAGTAAGTACTTTGTTGAATTCGACATGCAGTTATTAATTCCTTTTTTCCCCTCTGTAAGAAAGCCCCTGCCTGCTGCAGCACAGACAGCAAAAAAGATACTAGCCCATCAGCTAGTATCCCTCCGGCATTTACTCTATTTATGGTATATATATCCTTTCTGCCAGTCGATTTTTCTCCGCACTGCCATCGTATTTTAACGTTACGTTGGCATAAGCCAAAGCCGGGTTAGCCGGCGTAACGCCAAACAGGTCAAGCTGCGAAACTAAAGCATTCCGCATTTCTATGGTAAAGGTGCCGGCTTGCCTGGCCTCAGGCAGCCAAGTATCACTGCCCTGCTGAGTGTGATCCTCAAAGGAGACGGCAAAATTAAGCTCCAGGGGATTGCCTAACTCATCGATTTGATACAACAAATCAATTTTAGCTGTCGAACACAAATCTGCCGGCTCCGTTAACGGATCAGAAAAGGTCCGCAGCTGCAGATGATAAGAGAAAGCACGCGGCAGTGCCTCCAACTCACGTTCTATTTGCAGATTGGCCGCAGGTTTTAGATAATCGGCCTCTACCGCTTCAATTAAGGCCACCATCTCTTCCGGCTGTTCATCAATAACAAAGACCTCATTCAGACGGGAGACAGCACCCATTTTTTTTAAACCTTCCAGTGATATCAGATGTGCTTCTTCTATGTGGTAATCATAGCCCGCTTCTTCCCATTGGGCTTGTACACTGTCACTTAAAAATGTCTGGGGAAAAACAACCAGTTTTTCCGGCTCATGTTCCTGCAGCCACACTTTCGCCTCGTTCACATCCTGACAGCGCTCTGGCAGGACTGCCTCCTGCTGCGCTTCAGCAATAGTATCATTAATGCCGTCGTAGCGTACATAGCGACGAATAAATTTTGTTCGCTCCGCACTCATTTTTTCTTCTAAAAGAATATGATAGGTAAAATCAGGCACAATGGTAAAATCAACGTCAGCCAGACTGATAATTTGGTCAGATGACTCATACTTATCTGCAGTAGATTCAAACCCTCTTACAGCTCCGCATCCTGGAAGTAACAAGATGAGCAGGAACAGCAAGATAGTGCGTATTCTCATAATTAAGCTCCTTTAGGTATGTTTCACTTAATCATACCAAAAAAAAGCCTGGCTCATGTTACTGTTTCTTTACATAATTCAGCATGAAAGTTAAGATTTTTTAAAATTATTGCTAAAAATCACGTTTCTTGTCCTATTACCTTGACTGCGGCAAGGCCCGAAGCCATGACGGCTTTCCGCAGCCAAGGCTGATACATAAACGGCAGTTTCAAATTCTTTAAGCAAATATTAAGCCTTAATGCAGCCGTTTCCTTTTGATAGCGTGGCACAAAACCGTCCAGTCCCTGTTCTAAAGCTTTGGCGGCCGCCAGTGCGCTGCGAAAAGCATAACTAAAACCTTCGGCAGAACTGGGACTAATCCACCCGGCAGCTTCGCCAATCAGCGCGATTCCCGGGGGCAGCGCGGTTAAACGGGGTGCATGCCGGGGGCGTACAATCAGAGCGCCTTCTTTTTTCTGTGCCCTCTGCAGGGGGTACCCATAGGCAGCAAGCTTGCTTTTCAGCTCTTTATATCTCTCCAAGGTCTGTTGGCGGGGAATTAAGGCCGCTCCGACCAGCAGCGAATCCTCCTTCGGAATGGACCAGCCATAAAAATCCGTCAGCCGGCTGTCAAAAAAGACGGAAAAATAAGGGGATGCTTCCGGCACGCTGAACCATTCCTGGACAGCACTATACACAACAAGTTTTTTATCCACCGGGAAAAATTGCTTTCTGACCATCGAGCCGGCGCCATCCGCGCCAATCACTACACGCGCCCGCTCCCGAAAATGTTTTCCCTGCTGTAAGATATCTAAAACAAAGTGGCTGTCCACCTGCTGAATACTTTTACAGAATGCTGCTAAGCGGACATCAACGGCAGGGGGGATTAAAGAAAACAACCAGCCATCAAATTTCGCCCGGTCAAGATTAATATAGAAACGCTGATAGTAGCGTTCACAGTCTTGCTGTAAATCAATGGTACGTACAACAAAAATCTGCGGACCGACTATAACTTCCTGCGGCAGTGCTAAACTCATCATGCCCAGGACTTTCTGTGCATCCGGGGCTAATAAACCGCCGCAGCATTTGCTACCGGCAGCAGTCTGTTCTGCAGCAAGTAAGTTTCTCTTTTCTACCAGCAGCACCCGATATTTTGCGGCCAGTAAACGGGCCAGCGTTGAACCGGCCGGTCCCGCTCCGATGATGGCAATATCATACATTAATAACCCTCTCCTCCAAAGCTCAAAAGAGATCAGATATTATCCCGGCCGCTTGCGGCTGAATAACCAATTAATCAGCTTACATCAACCCCCAGCAGAGCTGCCAGTTCAGCAACAGAGTGGACGATGTAAGTAGGATTTTCTGCGCGCAGTTCATCCTCTGTGCCGTAACCGTAAGTGACGGCGATGGTATCGAGACCATGGGCTTTGGCCCCAATCAAATCAAACATACGATCTCCGACCATCACTGCTGACCGCCGTTCCTCGGCAGGTATTGTCTGCAGTATGGCGGCAATAATTTCTTTTTTGGCAGTACGCGTACCGTCAGGGTTACCACCGATAATTAGTGTAAAGTACTTGTCCAGCTCAAAATGTTTAAGAATCTGTTCTGCAAAGGCTGTCATTTTGGTGGTGGCAATATATAATTTTTTACCCGCAGCCTGAAGTGCTTCCAGCATCTCTCTGACACCGGGGAAAACTTTATTTTCATAGAGGCCGCTGACGCTGTGGTGCTCCCGGTAAAGACGAATTGCTTCTTCTACCTGCTCTTCATTAAAGGTGAACATAGTGCGGAAGGAATCCTTTAAAGGCGGACCAATAAAAAGGCGGTATTTTTCTTCATCTTCTTCATCTACGCCCATTTTTTGTAAAGCATGACGCAAAGAACTAATAATTCCTGCTGCCGGATCGGTTAATGTGCCGTCTAAATCAAATAAAACATATTGATACATCTTTGTGGCTTCTCCTAACTATATGTATTCCTGCTGCTTGGCAGGTTGAGGTCCGTAGTATTGATAATAATGGCATTCAATTCTGCCATTATAAAGCTTACGCCTTTTCTCAGCAGGACGACCGAAAAATTTTTCAAATCCTTTATGCGCTGTCAGGACAAAAAAAGACCAAGTAGGCAGTTTGGCAAAAACCTGCCCCATCTCACGGTATAGTGCTTCTGCCTCCCGTACCTCGCCCAATCTTTCACCGTAAGGCGGATTGCAGATGACAAAGCCATAATCAAAGCGGGAACGAAAATCAGCCAGGGCTGCCCTCTGAAAATGAATCTGCTTTTCCACACCGGCTTTACGCGCATGGTGACGTGCCAAACGCAGTACTTTTTCATCATAATCCGTACCTACGATCCGTAAAGTACGCTCTCTGACCATGAGGTCCTGAGCCTCGCTGCGGGCGCTCTGCCACAGCCGACGGGGAGTCTGTGGCCATTGTTCTGCACTAAAACGGCGTTTCAGGCCTGGCGCTATATTTAACCCCAACAGCGCTGCTTCGATGGGGATTGTACCTGAACCACAAAAAGGATCAGCTAAGACCCGGTCAGCCGGCCATTTGCTGAGGCGCACCAAAGCAGCGGCCAAAGTTTCCCTTAAAGGTGCCGGCGCCGTTAACTCACGATAGCCTCTTTTATGTAAGCCGGCCCCGCTGGTATCAATGGTCAAAGTGGCACGATCCTTTAAAAGGGCAACTTCTATTTTGTACTTTGGCCCTGTTTCCTCAAACCATGTTTGATGATATGTTTGTTTTAGCTTTTCGACGATTGCCTTTTTCACAATGGCTTGGCAGTCAGAAACACTATACAGTTTTGATTTCACGGATTTGCCGTTAACAGGGAATTCCGCATCCCGCGGCAGCCATTCCTGCCACGGCAGTGCTTTTGTCTGTTCAAATAATTGCTCAAAGGTAGTGGCCGTAAACTCCCCTACTTTAACCAGCACCCGGTCAGCTGAACGCAGCCATAAATTTGTGCGGCAGATTGCCTCTTCATCCCCGAAAAAAGTTATCCGGCCGTTTTCTACCATTTGATCCTTATAACCTAATTCTTTTAACTCTTTGGCCACAACAGCCTCTAAACCAAAAGCTGCCGTTGCAATTAACTCTATTTTCGCCATTTGTGCCCCCATACTTTAATTTGCCAACCACCTCAGCTACTGCAGACTGGGCAGGCTATTTCCTCACTAGTATAACAAATACACTTTACTTTTCCAACTGCAGCACAAAGGCACCCACAGGCGCGCCGCTAATAGCATTTGACATAAACTGTCGGGTTGTAGTTTGTTCAACGTCTATTTTGTGCCCAGTGCCTTTTCTACAGCTTTCAGGATTGCTAAACTGCTGTAAGTAGCACCGGATATGGTCTCCACCTGCAGTGATTGCCTGGTAATAATATCATCTACAATCCTTTCTGCTGCCTCACCTTTACCATGCCGGTGCTTAACAAGCTGGATAGCTGTTATTTTTGCTTCCTGCACCGTTACGTCAACTATCACTTGAATGGGACCGGCCTTGACCTCAGCCTGGTAAACACCATCTACTAATTGAGCCGGATTTACCTCAGCAATAACAAAATTTTTAATCTGCCGTGTACCCCGCCACAAAGCAAACAAGACTCCCCCGCCAAACAGCAGCAAAACAATAAACATTACTGCCAGTATTTTTCTCAGCATTCGTCCACACCGCCTTTTTTCGTTAGCTTTACCCGTACCTACAGAGCAATTATGCAAAAAGCGCGTCCACAAACTGCTGTATGTTCTCTTGCTCAATCACCTCTGTAGTTTTATCTGTGCCGGTAAGCTTACGAATTACTGTCCTCTCAATAAAGTTCATTTTGTCAAAATAAAAAGCATATCCCAAGTGCTTTACAGTCGCTGCATGCTGTATGAGTTCCTCAGGAAATGCTTCCTTTAAATGTTTTTCATATTGCTTCAGATTAGCGCAGCAGAGAAAAAGACCAAGCTTTTTTGCTAAGAGCTGCTGTTTGTTTCTCTCACAAAACACAGCAATCTCTTTTTGAATCCGGCCTGCATGGATTGAACCACCTATAATTACTGTGTCAAAATCAGCAATTTGTACATTTTTTTCTCCGGTCAGATTGCATAGCTGCACTGCACCGGCAATTTTAGCCGTCAATAACTGTGCACATTTTTCCACACAACCATGTTTACTGGCATAAACAATAATTGTTTTCATGCCAATCACTCCCCACTATTATTTTTGCTCTTCTACTATAGCAAAAAATTCCCTTACATAAAAGGGAATTTTTTCTGCACAGGGCAGTTTTCCTTGCTTATGCGCCGGGCTGCTCAACAATCTCATCATTGCGTTCCACCGGAGCATCCAAAATCACATGCTCTATATTTAACGGCTTGCCTGCCACAGTGATAGCCACTAAATCTACACCTGCAAATTCTGTCAAAGTATTTACGATGGAAGTAATGGTCATTGTCTCACCGGCGGCACCGCCGCTGTGCTTTGTATGCATCTCCGGCGAAAAATCAACTACAGCAATACTATCCTGCAGACTTACCGATAGCACCTTCACTTCCGGGGGGATAGTGGCAGCCAGGTTGTCAGTTTGGGGGCCACGAATCAGTTCCTCCAGGACAGTCCGTAAACGGGTCTCTAAATCAGCATCCAGAGGAAAAGTAAGACTGCGTTTTTCCGGCACCAGCGCTGTAGCCTGGGGGTTTGCAAAATAGAGTGTTACTTCCTCCTGCTCAGCAGGTGGACCGGCCTCAGTGTTAAAACGTGTCATGAAACCGCGGGCCATACCACTGGGACCAATAAGCTCGCTGCCTGCCACCAGAATCTTAACTTTTTCTATTTCTGCAAATTCAGTTAAAGTATTAACAATGGAAGCAATGGCCACTGTTTCAGCCACACTGCCGCCGAAGGAATTAAAGTCTTCCGTTAGATTAACCAGCAGTGCATTCTCCTGACGCATGGTCCCATAAACCTTTGTCCCCGCCGGTATATTGTTGGTCAAGCCTGCTGTTTGCGGGCCGGCTATGAGCGCGGCTAAAACAGCCTGATAGCGATCTTCCCCTTCGCGAAAAGTAATTTCTCTTTCTTCACTAACCAACTTTTCATTCTGCGCATCACCATAATACAGTGTTACCGTCTCGGTAATTTCCCCGGGCTCTGCCGTCTTTTTTCCCTCATTTTGTGCACAGGCAGCCAGCAGCAGTAAAAGAATAAGCAGCCAAATTAATTTACGCATGATCTCAACCCTTCTTAAAGTAATAGGTTTCTGTTGTTATATTTTGGGTTAATCCATTATATTTATGCTTCTTGTTAAGGCTGCAGTTTTTTTCAACAAAAAAAGATGTGACTTAATGCCACATCTTTTTTTTATTACCAGCGCTCATAATGAACACATTGCGGATCAAAACGATCCTCTACACTTTTCTCTTCTGCCGGGTAACCCAAAGCTACCACAGCAAGGGGGATAATATGTTCCGGCGCTCCGAAGTAGTCACGCAATTTATTCACTTTCTCCTCATTGGGGTAAACACTAAGCCACACGGCACCTAACCCACTGGCATGGGCTGCAAGCAGCAGGTTTTGTGTCGCTGCTGCACAATCCAGAACCCATAATCCGGGCACCAACTCTTTTTCTAAATCACCACACACTACCACCGCAGCAGGAGCGCCTGCCAAGAGGGCAGTATTAGGAGCGCATTCCCGCATACCGTCAAGCAGCTCCCGCTCCCGCACGACAATAAACTGCCAGGGGCGCGCATTACGACCCGACGGTGCCGACATGGCTGCCCGCAGCAGTTCCTCCAACAGTTCATCGGCAATTGGTTGCTCTGTAAATTTACGAATACTCCGGCGTGTAAGAATGGTCTTCACAGACAACAGCTCCCTTCGCTCTTATTCTATGACAACAGCAGTACCTGATGCCGTTACCATTAACATGTTGCCGCCCTGACCCAACACCTCATAATCAATATCTACTCCTACCACCGCATTGGCACCGGCGGCTGCCGCTCTTTTTTTCATTTCCGCAATTGCCATCTCCCTGGCTTCTATTAATTCTCCTTCGTAAGCACCGGACCGGCCACCAAAAAAGTTACGCAGCCCTGCAGACAAATCTTTGAGAAAATCAACACCTGAGATTACTTCACCAAACACAATGCCGCGATACTCTACAATTTTACGTCCCTCAATTGACGGTGTTGTTGTTACTAACATTATTCATCCTCCCCGGCCGGCAAAAATATGTAATCACCAGACAGACAAAACTAAAATAACCCCGGCAGCGGCTGTTGGTCTACTGCGCGAGGTTATTATATCTGCTAGCCGGCCACCCTTTCTAATTTAAAAATCACGGGATGTAAACCATCATTACAGCAGGAAATAGCGGTGCCTTCTTCCCTGGTATAAGGACTGGTACCACCTGCAGCCAAAAGCTCTACTGTTGCTGCCAGCCCTCTCCAGGCTCCGGGGCAAAAGCCTTCAGGCTTTTCACCATTTACAGAGATATAGCTAACACCTTCCTCACCCTTGGCGCAGACTACAGGCACATTTTCCTTCGCATAAGCACTGTGAATATCTTCAACTTTCGTCTTTTTAAGGATGGTAATCCTAACATCAGCTTTCTTATCTTCCGGCATGCTGTTACCCCCAATTGTGAATATTCTGTCTCTTATTATATCCTCTCCTGTCTTAATACACAAGTTTTACTGGTAAGTTAATTAATTAACAAGGGGCCGGCAGGCCCCTGCCTCAACTATCGCTGTTTATTAACGAAACAACATGAAAGCCGCGTCCTACCTCCACCTGCAGATCTTTTGGCACACGTATGACAACAGCCTGTTCACCTAATAAAGAATGAAGTTTCCAATGGTAATCCGGGAAGCGGCGGTCAGCACTAAACTGCTGCATAGTCCAATCATCCGCGAAAATATAAGTAGTCACCACATTACTTGTACCGTTAGTTAATTCCAGGTATTTCTCTCCCCGTCTCCTGACAGTGGGAGGACTGACCAAATAGTTTCCTTTGAACTTCAAACTGCTGGTGTAGCTGGTAACCTCTATGGTCTCATCATTAATGTCCTTTCTTTCAATTACTATAGAAGGTTCAAAATGTTCGCCTTCTGCAGTTGTAATAGATAGTTCCTGACCAGGGTAAGTAAAACTCCAGTAGCCATTTTTTTCTACCTCCGGCAGTTGAGCCACACGCCCTTCACTCAGTGCTGCATAGAACTCCCCGGCACTTGTTTCAGGATCAATTTCCGTAATTTCTTTGTTCAGCGCCGACTCTGTTTCAACCGCTGCGGCAGTAATAAAAGCAGCACCGGTACAGAGCAGCAGGAACACTAAATAGACGGTAAATACGAAACGTGTTCGTCTAAAAGAAACACGCGTTTTGCCAAGTACCAGGAAGATCAGGATTGCCGGCAGTAAGGTCAATAAAGGTAATAACGCAATCATTTTCTGACCTCCATTCTGTTGGTAAAGAGAATTATGGTAATAAAAAGCAGGGCCACTGTCAGTACAATTTTCAAGGTAAATAAAGCAAGTGAACTTTCGCTGAAATAAAAGACCAGCACCTGTCTAAAGAGCTGCGCAGCTCTTGTGTCCTTGGCCGCCGCAAACAGAGAACCAAAAAAAAGCACCGGGATTAAGACGGTCAGAGCTTTATTACGCTGCGCCAACATGCCGTAAAAATAACCCAAGGCACTCAGTAAACAGGCATAAAGCACAGTCACGTAACTACCCTTCATAAGCAGCGCGGGTGCCATAGACAAGCCCTTGGTAGTCAGGAGGTCCCGCCAAAAGTATAACAAAACCCTTAGTAATACGCCGCAAAATGTCGCTGTAATACCGGCCAGCAAACTTGTAAGTAGCAAAAAGCAGCCGCTGGCAAGATTACTGGAGAGGCGGTTAGTGACAAAATGGTAATCTAAACGGTAAGCATTACCGGCTGTATTATAGCCTACAATAAATGCCCAGATGAGGGTAAACACAATAATGATATCCCCGGAAATAATTTTTAGATTAATTATTGTTAAATTGGTACCGACACTCATGGAGGAAACACCGGCTGTCGACAACAACAGCGCCAGTAGTTGTATGATCATTAAAGAAATAAGGATACCCAGATTAGCCTGGAGTTTATATATAAATTGTTTTTTCGTTACAGAGAGCAGGTTAGTTTCGTGAAAAGACATCATCAATTCCCCCTTTATGCTGGGCTGTAAGATAAATACACAAATCATCAGTTGCCACCGGAGAAATCTCAACCCCCTGTAGGCGTGCCTGCTGTAATGTTTGCTGGTCAAAGGTATTGCGTGCTACCAGGTAAATACTATCCCTGCCTAATTTTTGTTGGAATAATACTTGCTCCTGCCCTGTCATTTTCCTGATGATGCTCTCCCTGCCGGTCAGCCCAACGGCATAATTTCTTAATTCATCCAGGGGCAGATGTAAGTACTTTTCCCCGGCTTTAATCAACAGCAAATCATCAAGCAGCTCCTCAATTTCACTTAATAAATGGCTGGAAAAGATAATCGTCCGCGGGTACTGCATAAAATCTTTAAGAAGGGCACGATAAAAATCTTTACGCACCGCCGCGTCCATGCCTACAGTCGGCTCATCAAAAATGGTCAGGGGGCAGCGGGCGGCGATACCGATGATCATATTGAAGCTGCTTTTCATCCCTTTGGAAAGATTGGCATAATACTGTCGCGGCTGCAGTGAGAAGTAATCCAGCAAAGCTCGGGCCAGCTCTGCCTGCCAGTTAGGATAAAACTGACCAACTGCTGCCAGCGTTTCCTCCAGGCTCAGGTTCTCCGGCAGGGCCAGCTGATCATCGATAAAAATCAGATTGGCGGCAACCTGCAGGTTGTTAAAAGGATTCCGGCCAAATACATTTATTTCGCCTGTTGTCGGCAGCAGATAGCCGGCAATTAACTTTAAGAGGGTCGTTTTACCTGCACCGTTCCTGCCCACTAAACCGGTAATTTTATTTTCTTCTATCGTAAAGCTTAAATCATGAACAGCTTTTATCTTGTCAAAGGTTTTGCTCAGGTTTTTGCTCTCAATACAATGCACAGCTACTCCTCCTTTACAGCCTGTTGTGTCGCTCTTTGAATCATATTAACTAACTCCTCAGGCGGGACCTGCAGACGTTTTGCCTCAGCGACAACTTCAAAGACAAGCTGCTGCAAATTTTCATTAATCCGTTTTTGGCGTATTCTTTCTTTTGCCTGTGGCGCAACAAACATGCCTAAGCCCCGTTTCTTGTATAAAAAATTTTCCTCAGCTAGCAAGGACAGCCCTTTAGCGGCAGTAGCCGGATTAACATTAAACATTTCTGCCAACTGATACTGTGAATAAATTTTTTCGTCACTTTTAATGGCATCCTGCAAAATCTCCAACTCCAGCCATTCAGCAATCTGAATGTATATTGGTTTCAAACTATCCGGATTAAGTATCACTCATAACACTCCCCCACCTCTACAGCAATAGTGCATTACTACTGTAATGTACTATATAATACAGATTAATAATTGTCAAGATCCTAAAAAAAAATGCCTCTCTGGAAACAGTAGAGGCGTTTTACCGCTGAAGCAGGAGCTTTCAAAGCTCATTAGACTTGGTCTCTTTTAAATAGTCGACAATTAATTTATCTAATTTTTCGCTTTGCTTAATTGTTTTTGTGTCATTAATACCATACTTACTGATCATTACTGCCAAACGTTTACGTTCAGCTTCCATTCTCTTCTGCAGCCCCTTGTACATGTAATCAGGCTCACCTCGTTATGAAGACAGAATAAGATAAATTTCGATATGCTAAAAATTATTCTACATATTATTTGCATGACTACATTCATTTTACAATATTGTATTTATTTTACTGCATTATACTAAATTGTGACATCTGCTGCAATACAACTATCGACCTATTTATTCTTTTGAACTGACAGCTTCATACAACTTTTGTCTTAGATATGCGACAAATAATATAAAGTTGCTTCCAGTCTGTCTTTTACAGACAGTTTGTGTAGTATGTTTGAAATATGTATCTTTACAGTTTTTTCACTGATATGCAGTTCTTCAGCAATTTCTCTGTTTGTTTTTGCTTCAGCTAACTTACGCAGTACCTCCAGCTGACGACGTGTTAAATGCTGCAATTTGTTAGCTTTTGCCTCGCTGCGCAGGGCAGACTCCAGATCGGCCGCCAGTTGTTCTGCAGCAATACTTTCTAATTGACTGCTTATTTGTACAATTTGATATTCCCTGGCAATCAGTTTACCCAGAGCTGCAGTCATTTTTTCCAGTATTGCTTTTTGCTGATGCCAGGCAGGATACAAATTATAAGTTAAAAGCAGCTGCCCCATTTCCTGCCCCCAGGCTTCCACTACCTGCTCCGCCAGCTCAGGTCTAATCATGTAACCTGTGAATAAATAAAAGATTTTTTTTTCAATGCTCACTTTGGTATAGATAACATCAACGCCAACCTGCTCACACTGCAGGGGACCCACTGCAGCTGCTTTATTTTTCAGCAGCCTTTGATAAAAATGCTGTAAACGCTCTTGTTTGTCCTGCTGCAAAAGAGGCGAAGCATAGATGACCAGACCCTCTTTGTCCATTAAGAAAAACGGCACCTTAATTAATGCGGAGATTGTATCCATAAGCGCCAGAATAGCAACACCACCCCTATTGACCTTCCTTACAATTTGTAATTGTAGATTGCCCGACACATCACAGTCGGTTAAGTCTTTCACAAGCACAAAAGGGGCAGATATGTAGCCGAATGGATACACAATCTACCCCTTCACATCATTCATCTAGCCACAATCGTCCGGGAACTGACTACTGATTCCTGTTACCACTACAGTAGGTTAAACATCACCTTTAAGCCCGATACTTTCTGCTACCTTCTGCATTCCTTTAATGGTTTCCTCCATCACCTGCTCCAATTCCATCCCCAGCATTTTTGCTCCTTCTGCAATCACTTCCCTGTTCACGCCGGCAGCAAAACTCTTTTGTTTCCATTTTTTCTTGACTGATTTTACGCTTGTATCAAGAATACTTTTGCTGGGGCGCATCAGGGCTGTAGCAGCAATTAAACCTGTCAATTCATCAATGGTATATAATACTATCTCCATGCGCTCCATCGGTTCTACATCGGTACAAACCTTCCAACCATGACTGAGAACGGCTCGTATGTAATCTTCCGGCCAATTGTTTGCCCGTAAAATTTCCTCAGTTTTCCGGCAGTGCTGCTCCGGAAACATCTCATAATCAAGATCATGAATGAGGCCGATTATTGCCCATTTCTCCGGATCCTCGTTAAAGAGCTCCGCAAAATGAACCATCACGCCTTCAACGGTTAAAGCGTGTTTTATTAAACTGTCGCTTTGATTATACTTTATCAGCAGTTTGTAGGCTTCATCCCGTGTTGGAGTAACTGTCGTCATTATCTAAACCCCTTTTCCTCTCCATAATAAAATCTCCTTGTCTTTAAATAATAGCTTCTCCTACTAATTTGTCAAGTTAAGCGGTTTTTCCGGCTATTTATTTCAGCACCAACTTTAGTCTCCACAGAAGACAGTACTCTCTCGTCACATTGATTTCATTGTACACCAGACAGGTACCTTAAGTACAGTCACTGTTCAGAAAAAAATGAGCCGTTAAGGGCTCACATTTTAAGAGCTGCTGGGCACAAAATAATTATTGGCTGATAAATCCTTTTTCCTTAATTAGGCTGCGCTAAATAACCTTTTTCCTCCATCAACTTTAAAACAATGGTCTGCCTTGCTGCCGCCTGCTCTGGATATTCAACGGGATTATAAATACTGGGACCCTTTAATACACCGGCCAGCATGGCACATTCCTCTACAGTTAGCTGATCCAGCTCCTTGGCAAAAAACCTTTGACTGGCCGCAGCAGCGCCGTACGCTCCTGCACCGAAATAACTATAATTTAAATACATCTCCAGAATTTCTTCTTTGCTGTAGTTTCTTTCTAAGGCAAAGGTTAAAAAGAACTCTTTTACTTTCCTGCTTAATGTTTGCTGCTGCGAAAGGAAAAGATTTTTCGCCAACTGCTGGGTAATGGTACTGCCGCCCTGCACTAGGCGGCCTCGGCTAAGATTAACAAGCATCGCTCTGCCTAGAGCAATAAAATCAACGCCGGAATGACTAAAGAAGCGCTGGTCTTCCACAGCAAGCACAGCCTTAATCAGCTCAGGCGGAAGGTCAGCATAAATTACATAGTCTGGGATTTCAGCGGCTACCTGCTGCGGCAGATCTTTTGTCAAATCAAAACGCTCATCAGTAGTTTCCAGTACATAATAATTAAAACCTACACCAACAATCAGTAAAATACACAGCAGGGCTATAATTCTTTTTATCATCATCACTCACCACATCACTTAACAAGATTTGGACTGTCAGCATGAATTATACCATAGGAGCTTGTCTGACTTAACAGAGTTAATAAAGCTTTAAGAAATACTTAACTGCTTGTTTAACTTTCTGCCACTTTTTCCCTACTTCTTTTACTGATCACTCTGTGCAGTTACTGTTTCCGTTCAAAACTCTAAAAGCAGCCGCAGCTGCTTTTAGATACTGTCAATAATTTTCTTGCGCTTTTGCTGGAATTCTGCTGCCGTAATTAATCCCTTATCATAGAGGGCCTGAAGTTCCTGCAGGCGCTCTTCCGGCGAAAGCCTTTCAGCTCTTTCTGCCAGCTGGAATTCGCTGTCATCACTAATCATAATTTCATGGGAGGCAATTGTTTTACCGGTGAAAGCATTGATCCCATGGACAGCGGTAATGATAACAGCTATTACCGTCCAAAAGACGCCAAACAAACCGGCTGTGGGAATGGCAATAAAAAGACCAATGCAGCAAAATACCAAGCCGGCAAAAAAACCGACTGTTGACTGTCCTTTCCCGGGTTTTACTTTGATTCTTTTACCCATCATAACCTCCTGCTAATCATTGCTCTGCTTGGTATAACTATCCATGGGGCATCTTTTTTCATTATAACACAACCGGCACCGGAAGAGTGCGGTTTTCTACAGAAGTCGGGCCGGATCTGGCGGATAAAAAATCCAGGTTCGCACCTGGATTTTTTTTATAAATATAGTTCGGACAGATTATAAATATTTGGCCGCCGCCTTATCAATTATAAATGTACAGTTATGATGCAGCTGCAGAATAGAAGCGGGAACCCGGGGATTGATTTCTCCCAACACGGCATCTCTTAATGCCTGTGCCTTCCCTTCTCCATTGGCCAGCAGCAGTATCTTTTCCGCCTGCATAATTGTTTTTATGCCCATGGTAATAGCCTGCGTCGGCACTTCTTCCCGTGCGGCAAAAAACCTGGCATTGGCGTTAATTGTATCTTCATCTAAATCTACCAGATGTGTTTTGCCGGTAAACTCAGCCGCCGGCTCATTAAAACCAATATGCCCGTTTCTGCCAACACCTAAAACCTGCAGGTCTAAACCCCCTGCCTGGGCAATTGCCTGCTCATAACGTGCACATTCTGCTTCGATCTCAGCCGCTAAACCATTGGGGATGTTGATTTTTTCCGGTCTGGCATTTACATGTTGAAATAGATTACTCTTCATGAAATAATGGTAGCTCTGCTCATTATCCGGTGCTAAACCGATATATTCATCCAAATTAAAGAACGTAACCTGACTAAAATCTAACCCCTGTCCCCGATACATTTTAACTAATTCCTGATACATGCCGATTGGTGTACTGCCGGTACAGAGACCGAGAACACTGTCCGCTTTAAAGGAGATTTGCCCGGCCACAATTAAAGCTGCCTTTACACTTAATTCTTCATAGCTGTCAACAATATATAATTTCATCAAAACCCTCCATTGGTTCACAGAATACAAAGTAGCAAAGTGCACCCAAGCTTTTTGTCCCGAGAATTGCTTCTCGGTTTTGTCAGCTTTTTCTCGGTCGTGGCTCAACCGGGAGGCATCCGCCGAATTTCTCGATTAACCTCCACCTCGTCAACACGCTAACGTGTCCTGGCGCTTTTCATTAAGTGTAATTATACATCCCCCCTAAGCAAGTGCCTGCTGGATAACGGCAGCCAAATCCTCTGCCAGCTGCTGCAGTTCTGCCTCGTTTTTTCCCTCCAACATAATTCGGATAAGCGGCTCGGTACCGGAAGGACGAATCAGCAGCCTCCCGCTTCCGGCTAATTTAGCTTCCGTTTTGGCCACAGCATCCTGTATACAGCGGTTTTTCTCCCAACCTTCACGTCTGCTGACCGGACAATTCACTAAAACCTGTGGATAGCGTTTGTAGGCTGCAGCAAGTTCTGTTAATGTTTGCTTCTTTTCCGCCGCCACCGCAGCTAACTGCAGCGCAGTCAGCAGTCCGTCACCGGTGGTATTATACTGCAACAGAATAATATGACCTGATTGCTCACCCCCCAAACTGAAATCTCCGGACAGCATTTCTTCCAAAACATAACGATCTCCTACCTTGGTGCGGATAAGCTTAAAGCCCATTTCCTGTGCAGCCTTCTCCAAACCCAAATTGCTCATCACGGTAGCCACCACGGTATTATGTTTTAACTGGCCTTTTTCCTGCAGCGCCTGCGCTAAAATGGTCATAATTACATCACCGTCCAGCAGCCGCCCCTGACTGTCAACTGCTAACACACGATCCGCATCACCGTCAAAGGTAAAACCAAAGTCGGCCTGGTGTGCCTTGACCATGGTCGTAATAGCCTCCGGATGTGTTGAACCGCACTTTTGGTTAATATTAATCCCGTTAGGAGCATCATAGCAGGTAAGCACCTCTGCCCCCAGGGCTTTGAAAGCCTGCGGTGCCAGGCTGTGCACAGCGCCATTGGCACAATCCAGTACTACCTTATAACCATCAAGGCGGCAGGACACAGTAGACAGCAGATACTGCAGGTAACGCTCGCCGGCAGTTGTGTCCTGATAAACACGACCGATGGCGTCAGCTGCTGGGCGCGGCAGGGTATCAGTATCCTGAAAGTATAGTGCTTCAATTTCTGCTTCCACTTCATCAGGCAGTTTAAAGCCTTCTGCGCTAAAGAACTTAATACCGTTATCATGATATGGGTTATGCGACGCAGAAATCATCACACCGCCACAACCGTTCAACTGTTTTGTCAAATAAGCGGCGGCAGGCGTAGAAATTACACCGGCAGTATACACATCAACACCGGCCGAGGTAATACCTGCAATCAAGGCACCCTCCAGCATCTGGCCGGAGACACGCGTATCGCGGGCAATTAAAAAGGCCTTGGGGCCTTTACTTTTTTGCTGCAAAACATAGGCGCCAATGCGCCCGATTTTGAATGCCAGTTCCGGCGTCAGCTCTATATTTGCTACACCGCGAATTCCGTCTGTTCCAAACAATTTCCCCATCTTTTCACCCCTTTTTTTGCCTTTTCAGTATAGCATAATTGCCTGCCGTTGACAAACTCTAACGCCTGGCAGAAAAACCAATAGTATTATACTGTGAAACCGGTGAAGATGTGTCAACAGACGCTTTATTAAGTCCTGGGCCTAATCTGCCGCAATGATAATTTCCGCTTTTATCTGGCCCTCAAATAACACTTTTACCTCTTTAGGCAGATTCAGCTGCAGATTCAGCTCAGTGCTTGCTGTTAACCTACTTAAATCTACCGTTTCTGTGCTGATTTCACTAACCGCGGTCAAGGCTTTTTCTGACCCTTCAATAATTACCGTTGCCGGTTCTACTTTGATTTGCTGCACCTTATACCCTGCCGGCGGTCTGCCCGCTGTAGCAACCTTTACAGGCACCTCTTTTTGTGGTTCCGAAACTGGGATAAATACTTCCACCATACCCGGGCTAACTTCCACCCCTGCGACCACCTGACCAGACCTGTCCACTGCCTGCACAGGTACAACCTGTGACCAATCATTGCTTATACCGTCAATATTAACAATTACCCGCACGCGATCCACCTTGTTAAGTTGACTCCTGCCGCCGCGTACAAAGACAGAACTGGGGTTAATGCGTGCCTCACCACGGATAAAACCGCTTGTCGGTGCTCCGGTAATATCAACAACTACCGGCATCTGCGGTGATTCTACCGCCTCCAACTCCACCAGCACCTGTTGGGGGTCAAAAGAAAGAACCTTGACTTTATCAGGCACCTCTGCTGTCGGGGTCAGGCGATGCTGGCCGGCAGTCAGGTTGCGCAAATCGACAAATGCTTTTAAGTTTTGCGGTGTAATATTATTCAGGACGTCGGAAGGACCACTTAGAACCACCTGTACTTTTTCCGGCATTTCTACCAGGGCTAACTCCTGACTTAAATTCAGCCAGGCTAAGGGCACATCAGGATAGGTCCGGGTAATCTCCTGCACCTGTACACTGTCATGCAGATTATCACCGGTAACATACGCCCAGAAAAGCAGCGCCATAAAAAAAGCAAAAATTTTCAGCGCCGTATTATTTTTTAGTATCTGCTCCATCATTGATTTGACCTCCACTGCCAGAAGTTAAAAGAACTTGACGGTGGTTTGCATAAATCAATTAACATCTGCCTGAGCGTTTTATCGTCAAGATAGCGTGTTAGTTTACCGTTATTTGTTAAGGAAACCACACCTGTTTCTTCTGACACAATAATTGATACAGCATCGGACTGCTCAGATACTCCAAGCGCAGCCCTGTGGCGTGTACCCAACTCCTTACTTAAATTAGGATTTTCCGTTAGTGGTAAGTAGCAGCCTGCTGCCGCAACACGGTTGCCGCGAATTATTAAAGCTCCATCATGTAACGGACTGCGTGGCATAAAAATATTAATTAAAAGTTCAGCAGAAACATGTCCGTCAATGGGGATACCGGTCTCGATAATCTCTTTCAAGCCTGTTTCACGTTCCAGAATAATGAGAGCACCAATTCTTTTCTTGACTAAAACCTGAATTGCTTTAATGATTTCTTCCAGCATTAATTCAAAGTCAAATTCAGCATAAAGTTGGTTGCTGCGCGTAAAAATTTTACCACGGCCTAAAGTTTCCAGTACGCGCCGCAGTTCCGGCTGGAAAACAACGGGAATAGCTACAATCCCGACAGTCATCAAATTAGTTAACAACCATTCCAAGGCAGCAAGACCTAAAGCCCTGCTGATAACTGTAATCATAATTAATACGGCCAGCCCTTTGACAAGTTGTTCAGCCCGGGTGCCCCGAATTAAAACAATGGCTTTATAAAAAACAAAAGTAACAATCATGATATCCAAAATACTGCGCCAGCTGAATGCACTTATTAACTGCAAAATTCGCGTCAACTTACCACCTCCGTTTAACGCTGGTCTCTAAATTTATCTTTCGCTAAAAAAAGCAAAAAAACCTGCAGTAAAGCTTTACCAAACCTTAAAATTAACGCGAAAAAGTCAATGCTGACGTTTTTTAAAAAAATCCCGAGTCAGTTTTACAATAATACCATTAAGCCCCCATAAGCCAATTAAATTAGGCACAGCCATCAAACCATTTAAAGTATCCGCCAAAGACCAGACAGCGCGCAGTCCGCCGACAGCCCCCACGGGAATCAGGATAATCCACAGCAAACGGTAAAACAAGGTCGCACGGGTACCAACCAGATATTCAAAACATTTTTCACCATAATAGGACCAGGAAATTAATGTGGAAAAAGCAAAAAACACTAAAGCAATGGCTGTCAAATAACCGCCTACACCGGGAAGGGCTGCGTTGAAAGCAGCAGCTGTCAGGGCAGCACCGTCAAGGCCGCTGTGCCAAACTTCTGTTACCAGAATTGTCAGGGCTGTTAAAGTGCAGGAGATATGCGTATCAAAAAAAACCTCAAACATCCCCCATAACCCTTGCCGTGCCGGATGATCAGTACGTGCTGCCGCATGGGCAATGGAAGCACTACCTAAACCGGCTTCATTGGTAAAAATACCGCGCGCCACCCCAAAACGAAAAGCCTGCAGTACGCTTGCCCCGGCGAAACCGCCCACTGCCGCCCGTCCTGTAAAAGCACCGCTTATGATTTGGCTGAAGGCTAAAGGCAGCCGCTGCCGATTTAAAAAGATAATTATTAGCGCACTCAGTGAATAAAAAGCAGCCATCAGCGGCACTAATTTTTCTGTAAAAGCAGCAATCCGACTGATGCCGCCAATAATCACGGCCGCCGTAATTGCGGCCATGATTAAGCCTGTCTGGAGCTGTGAAACATTAAAAGCTTCATGCATTGCCGCGGCTACAGAGTTAGCCTGCACCATATTACCTATCCCAAAGGCTGCCAGGGAACCAAATAAAGCAAACAGCGCCGCCAACACTTGACTGTTGAGACCTTTCGCTAAAAAATACATAGGCCCACCTACTGCATCCCCTGCTGCCCGGGTGTGACGATAGTGCACAGCCAAGACGACTTCCGCGTATTTAGTAACCATACCCAGAAAGGCTGAGAACCACAGCCAAAAAACTGCACCAGGTCCGCCTAAAGTTATGGCTGCTGCTACACCGGCAATATTACCGGTGCCGATGGTGGCTGCCAGCGCTGTCGTTAAAGCCTGAAAAGAACTGATAGCGCCGCTCCCGCTGCCCTGCTGACCTATGGCAAAGACAGTGTTGCGCAGCATGGAAGTAAAATAGCGCAGCTGCGGCCACTGGAGACGCAAAGTTAAATAACATCCTGTCAGCAAGACTGCGGCAATCATCAAGGGCCCGCCTACCAACTCCTGCAAATAACTGTTGAGTGACTGCAGCAGATGGAAAGATTTCATCATTCATTCCCCCCGTACTCGCTTCTCCTTTATAGCTATGCTGTAGGGGAAGAGAGAAATGTCAGGGAGCTGCAGTTGGCAGAATATCTGCAGCTTGTCCGCAGTGTGGACAGCAGCCGTGCCGTAATTTATTGATAACCTGGTAACCATCCCGCTCAATCATGGTGCTGCCGCAAACAGGACAGTCGGTATTTACTTCAATCCCAGGTAAATTGCCAAGATAGACATAACTAAGCTTCTCCCTGGCAATTTGCTGCAGTTTTTTCATGACAGCTGCCGGTGTAGGCGGATAATTAAAGCGGCGCTGCGGGTAGTAACGGGTGAAATGCACCGGTATTTTAGGATTAAGAGCTGCCACCCAATCCACGAAACGTCTTACATCCCGCTCCTGGTCATTTAAAGTCGGAACAACCAAATAAGTAAGCTCTACATGGGCAGCAGCAGCGGCTGCTTCCACATAGCGCAGGACAGGTTTTAAACGTCCGGCACAATACTGCCGGTAATACTGATCCTGAAAAGCTTTAACATCAATATTGAAAGCATCGATATACGGCAGCAGTTCCCGCAGCGGTTCCGGATTAAGATAACCGTTAGTCACCAGTACATTTTTGAAACCCTGCTGCTTTACCAGCCCTGCAGTCTCTAAAACAAACTCATACCATACGCCCGGTTCAGAGTAGGTATAAGCAATACCAAGAAGCTGCTGTTCAGTTAACAGCTGCACCAGAGCGGCAGGAGTATAGCGTTGAGTCCGGCGGTCCACAGCAGCCCGTACCAACTGCCAGTTCTGGCAAAAGCCGCAGTCTAAATTGCAGCCCACGGTACCTACGGATAAAATTTGCTGACCCGGATAAAAATGATATAGCGGTTTTTTTTCCAGCGGATCTACCGCTAGAGCAGCACAAAGACCATAGTTTAAGGAAAAGAGCCGCTGACCGCATACCTGCCGCACACCACATAAACCGCTCTCTCCCTCCTGCAGGCGGCAGAAATGGGGGCAGAGCTGACAAATAATCTCCTGCTGCTTGCTCGTATAATATAACGCTTCACGCATCCTCCGGACCTCCGTTTAATGGTAGCGCTGCACACGAAAACGGTAAAGCTGATAATCTTCCTCCGGCTCAATACCTGCTTTTTGTAAGGCAATCTTTATTTGTGCTTCAACCGTCTCCACACCTGCTAAATTCGGCAGCAGCAGTCCTCTCCGCCGTCCTTTTTCCACAATTACACCAAACTGCTGCGGATCAAGCTCTGCGCTGCCGGTTACAGCTTCCGGCGCTGCCAGCACATCAACGGAGTAAACTAAATCAGGCAGTTCTTCTTGTGTAACGGGAGGAAATCGCGGATCATAAAGACCGGCGGCAATGGCATTTTCAATAATCTCCGCCGCTAAATTTTCCTGCTGCGGTTCGATGGTACCAATGCAGCCGCGCAGTTCACCATTTAACCGGAGGGAGACAAAGGCTCCCGCCCGCTGCCGGCAAAGCGGTGAAGTAGGCGGGGGGTCAATAATCTGTTTGCTGCGCACAAAAGTTTCTAAAGCCTGTCTGGCCAATTGTACATGTTCACTCTCTTCCTCTTGCACTAAAGAGTAAGACCGTGCTTTCCCCTTTCTGCCCGGGGTTAAATCTGCCACCAGATAACCTACACCGAAGGGACCTTCATAGGAGAGTATTTCCGGCTCCACAGTTTCTTCATCCAGCATGCCCAAAGTGATCAGCAGAGAACGGTAACCGCATTCTCCCGCCTCTTCTACCAGCTGCTGATCAAGATTAAGAATAGCTTCCACCTCAAACTGCTCCAGCAGCCGGATTAACTTCTGATCAAATTCCTTGCCTGCAGGAGAGAAGCCGGCCGGGGCATCCTCCGTCAGACGGTGTGAAAAATCAGCGCTGCAGATCACGGCAGCCTTCCGTTTGCGGCGCAGCAAAGCTTTGCGTACTGCCTGCCCAAAGCTGTAAAGCTGCTGTGGCGGCAGCAGGCCAAATGTGATATGCACCAGCGGTAAACGAATGCCCCGCTGCTGCAGGAAATAGAGCGGCACCATGGCACCATGATCCAGTGATACATCCACACCATATGCCCTACTGCGCCGCTGGTCGAGCTGAACACAGCTGATACCAAGCCGATCAGCTTCCGCTTCGATGGCCTGCAGTATACCTTTTTCATTACGCCAGGCAAATTTTATCTCGGGAGCACCAAATCGTGCCAGAGAGCCCGTTAACTGTTCTTCAGCCAACAAGGCTACCGCATCACGAAACATGGTTCCATGGGGTGTAATGAGAACCAAAACATCAGCACCACTTACTTTCACCCGACCTGCCAGCTCGCTCATGGCGGCCGCAGTCCTGGTCACCCGTTTTGCTTCAGCACCCCCCACAGCCGGTATCACAATAGCCGGGTGAGGGTAAATACCAGCATGCACAACTGTTCTCATTGATCTGCTCCTTTTCCCTTTTACCTCTATTTTAACCGGAAATGTTTTCCTTTACTACCGACAGCTGTTGCGAAAATAGTTCAGGCAAAAGAAATAAGCACTATTTTTCGCAAATAACAGGGTTTTATCACTGATATTTAGAATAGAGTAGCATGCTCATTACTGGGCTGTCTCCGGAGGCTGTGCTAAATGCTGCAGTACACCAAGATAGATGGCCCATGCTACCTTGGCCTGATAGGCCGGGTCTGCCAGCAGCTGCGCTTCCTCCGGATTGGAGATAAAGCCGCATTCAACTAAAACGGCACAGCACTCTGCTTCATTGAGCACATAATAATCACCCGGTTTGCTTAATCTGTCGGTATTGCCTAACACGCGCCGCAGCTGCTGCTGAACAGCTTCCGCAAGCATTTTTGCCTGCTCATGATCAGTTTTATAAAAAACCTGTGCTCCGCGCCAGCGAGGTGAAGTAATGGCATTGGCATGAATGCTCAGCAGAAGATCTGGTGCAGCCGCCGCTGCAATTTTCATTCTGTTTCTCATATCCTGCTGCTTTTTGGGTCCGGCAGCAGGTAAAACCAATAAATCCCTGTCTGTTTCCCGCGTCATCACCACCCGTGCCCCTGAGGCCTGCAAATAATCACGTAACAGTAAAGCAATCTCCAGCACTACCTTTTTTTCTTCCACATTATTAGCCATAACGCCTGGATCATAGCCACCATGACCGGGATCAAGAACAATAGTTTTGTCAGCTAAAGGTAAGCAGCCTTGAACAGTAGTGGCACCACTGGCCGGCAGCAAAAACTTCATGGCTGCCGCAGCTGCTAACATAGTAAGTAAAAATAAGCAGCTCAAACAATATTTAACCCCTGCCTTTTTACTGCCAACTAACAAAATACGCAAGGCGGATCCCTCCCTTTAGCAAAAGATATGATAGACCAACACAGCATATGAGGTGAGGCCTGTATGAAAAAGAATAGTTTACTGCAGTTATTTTTTACTTTTTTCAAGATCGGCGCTACCACCTTTGGTGGTGGCTACGCCATGCTGCCTATTATTAAAAGGGAAGTTGTAGAACGCTTTGCCTGGTTGTCAGATGAAGAATTTGTTGATACCCTGGCGGTAACACAGTCGATACCCGGTGCCATAGCCGTAAACTCAGCCGTTTTTATCGGCTACAAGGTGCGCGGCTGTGCCGGGGCACTGCTGGCCATGACCGGAGCAGTGCTGCCCTCATTTCTGGTCATTCTTCTAATCGCCGTCTTTTTTGTCCGCTTTACAGAATATCCAATAGTGCAGGCCGCTTTTACCGGTATTCGGCCGGCCATAGCCGCCTTAATCGCGGCAGCAGTATGGAAAGTAGGCAAACCAATCCTCAAAGACCGGCAAAGCATTATCTTTGCCCTGGCCTTTTTGCTGCTTTCCCAGGGGTTAAGGATCCATGCCATGCTGGTAATTCTTTTGGGTGCATTAAGTGGTCTGCTGCTGCACTATCTGCAAACAAAAAAGAAGGCAAAACAGGGGAAAGGGGTTGAGACACAATGATGCTGCTGCAGCTTTATTTTGCTTTTCTCAAAATGGGTTTTTTTAGTATCGGCGGCGGTTATGTGATGCTTTCCCTCATAGAGAGGGAAATTATTACAAAGCGGGGCTGGCTGTCATTAAGCGAATTTGTCGATGTCTTAGCCATTTCGGAAATGACGCCGGGACCTTTTGCCATCAATTCCGCCACCTTTATCGGCTACCGTCTCGCAGGCTTCTGGGGCTCTTTAGCCGCCACCGTCGGTGTAATAACCCCTTCCATTATCCTGGTGCTTTTGGCGGCCACCCTGCTCAAGCGCTTTTACCAAAACCAATGGGTTCAGGCAGCTTTTACCGGCCTGCGTCCCGCCGTTATCAGCTTAATTGCCGGTGCCGCCATTCTTGTCATCCGCACCGCCATCAGTGATTTAACCTCTGTTGCCATCGCCCTCGGCACCTTTGCCTTACTGGTGTTAACACGTTTACATCCGATTCTCATTCTTGCTCTGTCTGCCCTGGCAGGAATCATCATCAATTTGTTTTAGAATCCATCCGGGATATTTTTAAAAGTTTCCACTTTTTGTTTGCTTTTCGTTTCCGCTGCGGTGTATAATATGGTTACCACTGTATTTTCCTTCAAGGTTGGGAATCTAGAACTCCTTTGTTTGGTGTTAGATTTCTCAGGTAAACCAGAGTTGGGGAAATCAGCGGTCCACAACAAAGGAGGTTTTTTTATGTACGCAGACAAAACATTAACCTGTCGTGAATGCCAGCGCGAATTTGTATTCACAGCCGGGGAACAAGCATTTTATGCCGAGAAAGGCTTCGAGAATGAACCGGCACGCTGCCCATCCTGCCGGACTGCCCGCAAGCAGCGTCAACACGGCAGTCGTGGGGAACGGCAAATGTATAATGTCATCTGCTCCGAATGTGGTATGGAAACAGAAGTTCCGTTTAATCCTTCGCCGGACCGTCCTGTTTACTGCCGCGACTGCTACCAAAAGCAAAAAAGCTTTTAAAATCAAAGCTGCTGCAGACTGAAGCAAAAAACTCTCTCGTCACCGGACGGAGAGTTTTATTTTACCTTTAAGCAGGAAAACTACTCTTATCACAGAAATTAACAGCATACAGTTGTAATATACTGTGAAAAACAAGGAGTGGAAAAAATGCAGTTGGATAAATCTAAATCACTGTTTGGCATCATGATTATTGCTGTCGGCATTATTTTACTGCTTAATAATCTTGGTATTATTGAAGATATTAATCTTTTTGCTTATTGGCCGGTGCTGTTAATTGTCTGGGGGCTCCAGTCATTATGGACCGGCAGCAAGAATCCCGCCGCCCAAGGTATTTCCGTTTTCATAATTATCCTCGGCTTCATCTTTTTAGCCAACAACCTCCAATGGACTGAGATTAATGTGGGGAGAGTTTTTGATCTTTTCTTCCCGCTCTTAATTATTTTCATCGGTGCCAGCATATTTTTGGGCCGCTCCTTTACAGGTAAAGCTAACTGGGCCATTATGGGCGCCGTAGAACGGGGCAAAACTTCATCTTGGCAGCTGGAATCGGGGTCTTATGCAGCCTTGCTGGGAGGAATTGAGCTGGACCTGCGTCATGCCGTAATTCCAGCAGGAGAAACTGTATTGGATTTAACAGCATTTATGGGCGGCATTGAAATCCGCGTCCCGGCTGAACTGCCTGTCATCGCCGATGGCTTTGCCCTCTTAGGCGGGGTAGATTTCTTTGGTAAAGGCAGTGGCGGCATTTTCGGTTCCACACGTACCGAACAGGAGATTGGCGCAGGCGGCCAAGTTTTAAGAGTTCAGGCCCGCGCGGTCATGGGCGCCATCGAGCTAAAACGTGTTTAGCAAACTTTGAATAAATAAGGCGACATATGCTGCAGTCAATTAAATGTAAAAAACTCCCCTGTCGGGGAGTTTTTTTTATCCGGTCTGACTGTATAGTTCTGTACCGGCAAACTGACTGTTATAAATTTCAGCGTAAAAGCCGCCCATTTCCAACAGCTCAGCATTAGTACCTTTTTCTACCACATCGCCGTGATTCATCACTAAAATTAAATCTGCATCGCGGACCGTGGAGAGGCGGTGAGCAATGACAAAGCTGGTACGCCCCTTCATTAACTGCCCCATTGCTTTTTGAATCAGAATTTCCGTCCGGGTATCAACGCTGCTCGTAGCCTCATCCAGAATTAAAATATCCGGATCGGCTAAAACAGCTCGGGCAATGGTCAGCAATTGTCTTTGTCCCTGCGAGATGTTGGACGCATCTTCGTTTAAAATGGTATTATAACCATCCGGCAGGGTACGAATAAAGTGGTCAGCATGGGCTGCCTTCGCAGCCTGCACAATTTCTTCTTCTGTTGCTCCTTCCCGACCATAAGCAATGTTGTCACGGATAGTACCTTTAAACAGCCAGGTATCCTGGAGCACCATACCGAAAATGCTGCGCAGGGTGCTGCGTTTAATGTCACGAATATCAACACCGTCAATGGTAATACGTCCGTCATTAACCTCATAGAAACGCATCAGCAAGTTAACCAGCGTAGTCTTGCCCGCCCCGGTAGGACCGACAATGGCAATGGTTTGACCGGCTTTAACGTCGATATTCAGATCTTTCATCAGAATGCTGTCTTCTTTGTAACCAAATTTGACATGTTCAAAACGTACATTCCCCTGGGGTACAAATTCAGCCAGCGCATGCTCCCCGTCTGCCACTTCTTCCTTTTCATCAAGCAGCTCAAAAACACGTTCTGCTGCCGCAATGGTAGACTGGAAGATATTGGCAATGCTGGCGGCGTTAGTAATGGGGTGACTGAATTGACGGGAATACTGGAAGAACGCCTGCACATTACCGATGGGAATAGTACCTTGTGTGACAAAAATACTGCCTACCACAGCTACCAGCACATAACCGATATTGTTAACAAAACCTATCAGCGGCATGATAATCCCGGAAACAAACTGAGCCTTCCAGCCAACATTATATAAACGCTCATTAATATCATTAAATTCAGCTACAGATTTTGCCTCATGGTTAAAGGCCTTGACAATCAGGTGTCCACCATACATTTCTTCCACATGACCGTTCATATTTCCTAATTCCCTCTGCTGAGACATGAAATATTTTTGCGACTGCTTTGCCACCTGGGTAGTAATTAAGATGGAGAGGGGGATAGACACCAGGGTAATCAAGGTCAGCCAGCCGCTAATGGTTAACATCATGAAGAGGACACCGACGAGGGTTACTACAGACTCAATAACCTGTGCCAAACTTTGCTGCAGCGTTCTGGCGATCAGATCCATGTCATTTGTTACACGGCTCAGAATTTCTCCGTGTGTATGTGAATCATAGAATTTTAAGGGCAGGCGCGACATTTTTTCACTAACTTCCTGACGCATGTCGTAAACTGTCCTTTGGGAAACACCGGCCATGATATAATGCTCAAAGTATCTAAATAAGGCTGAAGTAATGTAGAGCCCTATCAGCGTCAGCAGGATCTGGCGAATACGTACAAAATCAATTCCGCCTCCGGTTCCGCCCATCATCCCTTCAAAGATGAGGGTTGTAGCCTGCCCCAAAATTTTTGGACTGATGGTGGAAAAAACAGTACCCAGTATCGCTGCTATAAACACCAAAAGCAGCGTAAACCAGTGTGGTTTTAAGTATTTCAGTAAGCGTACAGCAGTTTTTCTAAAGTTCTTGGGCTTTTCCACCGGCATCGCAAAACGTCCGCCGGGACCACCTGGACCGCGCCCCGGACCACGCCCCGGACCACGAGGTGGTAAACCTGGTCTGCCTGGACCACCGGGACCACCGGGACCACCGGGACCACCGGGACCACCGGGACCACCGGGACCACCTGGACCACCGGGACCACCGGGACGAGTGCCGGCATTGTTAGGACGATTATTGTTACTCATGCGATTTCCTCCTCTGTGAGCTGTGAAGCTACAATTTCCTGGTAAACCGGGTTGCTGGCCAGCAATTCTCTATGTGTGCCAATACCGACCACTTCACCGTCATCGAGGACAACAATACGATCAGCATCCATCACTGTGCTGACACGCTGTGCCACAATTATCACCGAAGCTTCAGTTGTTTCACCTTTAAGGGCAGCCCGCAGCCTGGCATCAGTTTTAAAGTCCAGGGCAGAAAAGCTGTCATCAAAAATATAGATTTCCGGCCTGCGTACCAGCGCCCTGGCAATTGACAAGCGCTGTTTTTGTCCGCCGGAAACGTTAGTCCCACCCTGAGCAATCAGAGAATTAAATCCATCCGGCATAGATTTTACAAAGTCTGCGGCCTGTGCAACTTCTACAGCATGGGCAATTTCTGCTTCTGTCGCTTCCTCCCGACCAAACCGTATATTATCTGCTACCGTACCGGAAAAGAGTACTGCCTGCTGCGGTACATAACCAATTTTTTCACGCAGCCGTGCTTGCGGCATTTCGCGAATGTCTACACCGTCAACCAGAATACTGCCGCTGTCAATATCATAGAAGCGCAGCAGAATACTGGACAGTGTTGATTTGCCCGAACCTGTACCGCCAATGATGGCTGTTACTTCACCAGGACCGGCGCTGAAAGAAACATTACGCAGTGCCGGGCGCTCTGCGCCTGGATAGCTAAAAGTAACATTCCTGAATTCAACATGGCCGTGCCCCTGCTCCTCTGTATTTGCCGTCTCCGGATCACTAATACTCGGTACAGTTTCCAGTACTTCGTTGATCCGGTTAGCCGAAGCAGCAGCACGGGGGATCATAACAAAAATCATGGAAAGACCAAACATGGAAAACATTATGTGCGTACCGTACTGGATAAAGGCCATTAAATCACCGGTCATCATCTCGCCGTAGCTGATACGAATGCCTCCGAACCAGACAATGGCAATGGTGGTCAGATTCATAACCATCATCATGCCAGGCATCATCATGGACATAATACGGTGTACACGGATGGCAGAATCGGTATAATCACGGTTGGCCGTTTCAAAACGTTTTTTCTCGTAATCCTCACGACTAAAGGCCCGGATGACACGCATCCCGGTTAGTCTTTCCCGCAGCACTAAGTTTAAAGTATCCAGTTTAGTCTGGATGGCGCGAAAAAGAGGTGACCCTTTACGTCCGACAAAAGTGATAAAGCTAAAGAGCAAAGGCAGGGCCACAGCAAAAATCAAGGAAAGTTTTGCGTCCTTGGAAATAGCTAAAATAAGACCACCAATACTCATCACCGGAGCCGTCACCATCATCCGCATACCCATAAGCACCATCATCTGGATTTGCGTCACATCGTTCGTGGTGCGGGTAATAAGTGAGGCCGTACCGAATTTATCAAACTCATATAAGGAAAACTTCTCCACATGAGCAAACACTTTTGTCCGCAAATTGCGGGCAAAGCCCATTGACGACCTGGAGGCAAAATAGTTAGAAGCAACTGAGCAGATACCGCCAAAAGCCGCAACAGCCAACATTAACCCGCCAGTGCGTAAAATAAATTGGGTATCTCCGTTAACAATCCCTTTATTGACGATATCTGCAGTTAAAGTCGGCAGATATAAGTCAGTCAGACTGCGAATAATTACCAGAATTAACGCCGCCACCACTTGAAATCTAAAGGGCTTTAATTCACGTAAAATTTTTAACACCTGCATATCACTCCGTTTCACCGGCAAATTTAGTAGGAGTATTGCTGCGAAGATAGTTAAAACTTTCTGTCAGCAATTCAATTAATTGTTGACTTTTTTCTTCACCTAAATGTTTTACTAAACCATGGAATTCTGAGAAAAAGGCATCCGCAGCTGTTTGTAAAGTTTCCTCGCCTTTTTTGGTGAGTATTACACGGATGGAGCGCCGATCCTGGGGATCTGTAGTGCGCTCCACCAGACCACTGCTTTCCAGGCTGTTGACCAGCTGCGTAACCGTAGGCGATGTTACACGCATCCCGCGGCTTAAATCAGAAATGCGCGCCCCACAGCCATGTACTTTTAGGCTTTTTTTCACACCAAAAAGAATACGCATCTCGCTGTGCTTGATTCCGGGAATAGGACAGGCGCGATGCAAACGCCTGAAGCGTGAAAACAAATCCATTATTTTTTGAGTAGTTTCTCGGTCTACATTATCCATTTACTCCCCCCCTCGCTAATTAACATTGCGCAATAATGCCATAAAAAAATTAGGTAGGTAACCTACCTAATTATATTTGATTTAATTATGAAATGCAATTCTTTTTTCGAGAAATATTAAGAATAATTATCTTCAGTAAAATTATCTTCTGCAGGGGCAGCCTCTTCCCCTATCCGCGGAAAAACTATTTCCACCTCAAATAAATCACCAATTATTCTAATGTTAAACAAGCCGCCCTGTAATTCTGTTAAACTGCGGGCAATAGACAATCCCAGGCCGCTGCCCTCCGTGTGGCGCGATTTATCCCCACGCACAAAACGCTCCATTAGCTCCTCCGGCGAAATGTTCAGTTTCTCAGCCGAGATATTTTTGAGGAATAGGCTCATCTTTTTGTCATCCGCCTGTAGATCGAGATATACACGGGTTTGCGGCTGTGCATATTTTTTTATGTTGGAAAAAAGATTGTCCAAAAGACGGCTGAGATGGCGGCGGTCGGCATTGATTATAATCTTCTCTTCCGGGAGTGTTTGCACAATTTCTAAACCGCGTTCGCGTAAACGTTCATCATACTCACCGGTAATTTGCCTCAGCAGCTCATTCACATTAATCTGCACCAGCTCTACTGTCAGATTACCTGTGCTGGCTTTGGCCGCCTCCATTAAATCTTCAATTAAATCCTTTAAGCGGTGAGATTTTTGCTCCAGTATATCGAGATAAGCCAGGGCCTGTTCGTTTTCTATCTCTGTTTTCTTCAGCAGATCGATATAATTAATAATGGAGGTCAGTGGTGTTTTAATATCATGGGAGACATTGGTAATTAGTTCTGTCTTTAACCTTTCACTGCTCATTCTCTCTTCAACGGCTTTTTGCAGTCCGGCACTAATCTCGTTTAGCGCTTCTGCCTGCTCTCTGAATGTGAACCAAAATTTGCTGCTGTCTAAATGAACCTCCAGCTGTCCGGCAGCTATCTGCTGCATAGTCTGTTTCAGCAGAGAAACCTGCAGCGCCAGCTGCAGAATGAAAATAAAAACAGCCAGATTAAACATGAGAAAAATGAGTACGGCCAAACCACTCCACATCTTAAAAATAAGTATGATATTAATCAGGCCAAAAATAATCACTGCGATCCCCGCTTGATATACTTCAGCCAGATGGAAAAATATCAGCCGCAGCAGAGAAAAAAGACGATAAATGAGTGAATTTGTAATCAGCGTCTGCGTCCTTAACCTTTTAACAATGGTAGTACACCACAGCATAAAGATGCTGTAGAAATAAAAAAGCATTAAACTTAATACCACAGCAAAATCCAGGGAGGTGCTTAAACCATAGCGGTAATTGCTGCCGACCCCAAAAGTCACCGGTGTCAGTAAGATCCCCAGTAAAAACATAGCTGCACAACCGGCAGTAATTAATTCTGTAGGGATGCGGTCCCAGCCATTGAGAATAATTTCCTCGCTGTCTTGTTGTTTTCCCGCTGCTGACAAAAGATAAGCAAAAAGAATGACATTTAAGAGTATGGATAAGGGCAAAGCAGTAGCGGCCTTAGTTAAAAGCCAAGAGAAAGGCCAGATGCTCCGTACCACAAGTTCCTCTATCCGTGCTCCTACCAGTAGAATGTACGCAGAGCTCAACATCATGTACCCGCTCAAATAGAGCAGGAAAAAAGCGCTGATTTTAGCAGTTAAACTATACTGCAGCTTGTTCATTTTTCTAACCTCTCAACTTTGTAGCCTAATCCCCAAACAACTTTTATATAGACAGGATTTTTGGGATCAACCTCTATTTTCTCCCGTAAATGTCGAATGTGCACCGATACCAGGTTATCTGAAGCAACAGGTGCTTCCTGCCACACCTGCTCGTAAATCTGGTCAGTAGAAAATACCCTGCCCTTATGCCTCAGCAAAAGTTTCAGGATGTTATACTCAATAGGTGTCAGGTTAACAGGCTTATCATCTACCGTCACTAGTTTCTGCCGGTCATCCAAAACCAGACCGCCGGTAGCATAAACGTCTTCTTTTACTTCCTTGCTGCCCAGGGTGGCATACCTTCTCAGCTGCGCTTTAACCCTGGCAATCAGCTCCAGCGGGTTAAATGGTTTGGTCAGATAATCATCAGCCCCCATATTCAAACCCAGTATTTTATCGGTATCTTCACTTTTGGCACTTAACATAATAATGGGGATATTTTTCTCTTCACGAATTTTTATCGTAGCCCGGATGCCATCCATTTCCGGCATCATTATATCCATGATAATCAAATCAATTTCTTCCTCGTTAAGAACAGCTAAGGCTTCCCTGCCGTTATATGCGGCAAAGATTTTATAGCCCTCATTTGCCAGATAAATCTCAATGGCTGCCACAATTTCCTTATCATCATCGCACACTAAAATATTAAACTGCTCCATAAGATTGCACCGCCTCTCCGCAACAAATTCTTTTAACGGGATAAGCATACCCTCTCCCATTATATCTTTTCAGCACATGCTCTCTCAACTTTAGGAGTACCACCCCTTCGCCGGACCTGCGGTCCTGACCACCCCGCAAAATTAAGGGGGAGTCCCCCTTAACAACCCCCTGCGGAAAGGGAAGAAGGCAATTCAAGTCTGTGATTATTACCTATCTGCTAAGATAGTTTATACTATACTTTTTAATTTCCAGGAAGGAAAATCTTAAGGTTTTCTTAACCTGCAGCCATCTGTCAGCTATGCAGTAAAGCCGTCAGTTACCCTGACGGCTTCCTCACTTAAGTCCGGCTTTTATTCAGCTTGTTCATAATCCCTGCCTTCACCCAGTACTGCATGTACTTTCGGCATCCATTCACTAATGGCAATTTCCTGCGGGCACTGCTCTTCACAAATCCGGCAGGCCACACAGCTGCCGGCCCGCGCTGCTTCCCTTAGAAAACGCTGATAGGTACTGCGGGCACCGGTAAGATCATCATACATAAAACCTTCATTATAAATCTTAAAATTACGCGGGATCTCGACATTATTAGGGCAGGGCATACAGTAAGCACACCCGGTGCAGGGAATGGCTGTTTTTGCCAGAAAGCGCTGCCGTACTGCAGCCATCAACTGCAGTTCTTCTTCACTCAAAGAGTTAACACCCGACTTTTCTGCTGCAGCAATGTTTTGCCGCACTTGTTCCATGGTAGACATGCCGCTTAAAACAACAGAAACTTCCGGCTGATTCCACAACCAGTGCAGAGCCCAGTCAACAGGCGAACGGGTAGGATCGGCAGCCTGCATTAACTCCCGGATATCTTGCGGGGGTTTAACCAGTTTACCACCCAGCAGCGGTTCCATAATCACTACCGGCAAACCTTTAGACGCGGCATACTTTAAGCCGGCCGTACCGGCCTGATTCTCAATATCCATGTAATTGTATTGAATTTGACAGAAATCCCACGGGTGTCCATCAACTATTTCTTTAAAAGCTTCCAGGTCATCATGAAAAGAAAAGCCAAGATACTGAATACGACCGTCCTCTTTTGCTGCTTCCGCTTTCTTTAGCAGGTCGTATTTCAGGACAACATTCTCCCAGGAATTTTTGTTAAGTCCGTGTAAGAGATAAAAATCGATTTTTTCCGTTTGCAGGCGGGTGAGTTGTTCGGTGAGAAAGCGCTCAAAATCATCTGCCTGCTTGTAGAAACGGATCGGAGATTTAGTAGCCAACTTTACTTTATCCCGGTAGCCATCCTGCAGGGCTTTGCCGACCACTACTTCACTGCGACCGTTATGGTAGGGCCAGGCTGTATCAACATAATTGACACCCCGGTCAAAGGCATACCGCATCATACCAATTGCTTCTTCCTCATCAATATTCTCACTGGCCGGGCTGCCGTCAGTAGTTGGCAGACGCATGGCCCCAAACCCTAAAGCTGAAACCTGCCAGTCAAGACGCCCAAATTTTCTATACTGCACGCTGCTGTCCCCTTTCCCCAATCTTGTAATGAGCAAATTTTTACGCTAAGTTTTTCCTGTAGGCATTATACCAAGCCAAGGCAAAAAAATAAAGTCCGCCGCAAGCGGACCTTAATGCCGGTTAACTAATCTGCCGAGGCAGCCATTTCCTTCCTGTTTTCATAAGCATCTTTTAACGCACCCAGGATATCACCGTGGGCGTCTCTTAAGCTCATGGTTGCCCCGGATCTAAGATCTTCAACTTCAGCTTTCTGTTCGTCGGTTAACTTATCAACTTTGGCTTTATCTTCCTCATTATCAGTGTTGGGATCCAGCGGGCGTCCATTGCGATCGGAAAACATGGTGTTAAATGCTTCTTCAATTTCGGCGACAGTTTTGCCTTTGAACCAATCTTCAAAAGCATCCATCTGTTTATGCCAGTCATTATCAGGGTTCATATGGTAGTTATCGCCACGTTCACGCTTAGTTGCCCACTCACTAATCTCTTTTTGCGCGCTTTCTTCCGTGTTTTCCGAAACACCTGTCACTTTTCCGGTATCTTCATCAGTGATATTATAGCCTTCTTTACCCGGCCAGCCGGAAAAGTGCGGCATGCCGGCCCCGTCATAATTAGGTGTAGAGACCTCAAGAATGTCTACTTCTGCATCAACAACTTTACCTTCTTCATCAAAAATAGCAGAAGCAAAAACAAAGTTGAAGCTGTAAACAGGTACCCCTTCGCTGTCTGAGCCCGGACCGTTGCGGAAGTTGGCGGCTGTGCCCAAACCATGGTAAAGTTTCACATTGCCCGCAGGAGCGGGTGTTTGCTTATCGTTATCTGTGGGCTCCTTATCTCCGCTTGCGCACCCTACAAGCAGTACGGCTGCCATTACCAGCGTCATAAAAACTGCTAAAAATTTCTTCATGCTAGTTAACCTCCTTATCTTTGGCTTGTTTAATTATTGTCATTATGTGAGTAAAATATAACTTCCGGCAGCTATGGTTTTACCTTTTTGCAGTGTCAATGATTTCAAGACAAAGTTTCCCCAATTATGCAGATAATAATACATAAAGGAGTGATGCAGTGAAAATAGCAAAAGTTCTTGTAACGGCGGCAGTGTTAACAAACTTAGCAACATCTGCTTTGGCTGCGCCGCTGACTGTCAGTCATGCGGCCCAACGAGCACCATATGTTCTGCGGCAGGAACAAACCGTTAATTGTCACAGGCAGGATCCACTAAAGGCAATGGAAAACAAAAAAGCAAAAATCCAGGAGTTAGTAAAGGCAGGAAAAATAACACAAGAGGAAGCGGAGAAAGAATTAGCAAAACTGGAGGAAAAAATCCGCAAAATCAATGAGTT
>ERZ773359.127-NODE-127-length-97216-cov-6.528309_pt1 | contig 97216 bp, 91 predicted proteins | sample MGYA00374955_ERZ773359 | MGnify/ENA primary metagenome ERZ773359 (study PRJEB29098, sample SAMN04486028) | biogas fermenter metagenome | study: EMG produced TPA metagenomics assembly of the Biogas fermentation microbial communities from Germany - Plant 4 DNA1... | reverse complement strand
CACAGAAGCAGCATTCCTAAAACTTTGACAACCACTAATAAATTCATAAAATCCCCTTATGCCCTCCCCTGACACCGAAAAGTTTTGTCACTTTATCCATATGGTTTTCCAGCGTAAAAACAATTACACGATCGGTGCTTTTAATGACGGCATCCCCCTTGGGAATTATTACCCGCCCGTCACGCAGGATGGCGCCAATAATTAAACCTTGCGGAATACCTAGTTCTCTTAACGGCTTATTAAGGATAGGTGCATCCGGCTGCGGCAAAACTTCCAACACTTCGGCTCTGCCACCAATTAAAAGGGAAAGTGTAATAATTTTACCGCCGCGCATAATCCGTAAAATATCTCTGGCGGTAATCAGTTTTGGTATGACGGCGTTATCGATACCAATAGTTTCCAAAAGCGAGGTGTAACTAGAGCGGCTAATTTTTGCAATTACTTTCCCTGCTCCCAACTGTTTTGCCAAAAGGGCAACCAGCATGTTTTCTTCATCATAGCCTGTCAGGGCAACAAAGGCATCCATTTCCTCTACCTTTTCCGCTTTGAGCAGGGAAATATCCGTCCCATCACCGTGTAAAACAAGCGTACTATTCAATGCTTCCGACAAAAGCCGGCAACGCTCCAGATCTTGTTCAACTATTTTCACATTGACACCCAGGTGCTCCAGCTCTTGGGCCAAATAGAGAGCAGTTCTGCCGCCTCCGGTAATGAAAACGTTTTTAACCCGATTTCTATTTATTTTTGATCCCGCTGCCTGGGCAAATGTGTCAACACTATTTCTTTCCCCCATGACATATAGTGTATCTAAAGGATCAATAGTGGTAAGCCCGTTGGGAATAATAACTTCTCCCCCACGGGTAATGGCGGTAATAATAATTGATTTGGGTAAATCTAAATCTTTAATTTGTTTGTATAAAAGATTGGAATTGGGGCTAACCTGAATTTCCGTAATGCGCACACGGCCCTTGGCGAAATCCTCCGTATAGGAAACATGCTCATTAAAAAGTAAACGCACAATATGATGTGCCGTACTTAACTCGGGGTTAATTATGTAGTTGATGCCCAGTGTTTTGCGCATAAATCCAAGTTCTTTTACATATTCCGGATTTCTCACCCTGGCAATCACACATTTTGTACCCATTTTTTTTGCACTAATACAGGAAACAATATTGGCTTCATCGCTATCGGTCACTGCTATTAATAAATCCGCCTGCGCGCACTCTACTTCTTGCAGTAAGCTGCTGGATACTCCGTTACCTTTAACGGCCAAGACATCAAAATTATCATTAAGATTATTGATAACTTGCTGGGAGTTGTCTATCACAGTAACCTCATGCTTTTCATTAAGTAGACTTTCAACCAGCTGTGTACCTACTTTCCCCGCACCAACTATGATTACTTTCACCATTAACCTCCATTGGCTAAGCTGAATTTATAATAATAATCTTACACTTTTTTGCCCAAAGAACCAACAAATAATTTGTCTACAGGTCAGAATTCCACATATATACATTTATAACCTTCTTTTTACCTAAGCTTTGTGGCGAAAACGTCAGAGCAAAACGGGAGGTTTCCCTCCCGTTTTTATTATTGCCCATGGGGACAAGTCTTCGCCAAAAATTGCCTTAAAAAAGCCAGGTATGCTTTATCAATGTTTGCTGCCAGTATGTTGAAAACACAGGAATTTATTTTGGCCAAAAATAAAGCTTGCGTAAATGTAATTGCAAGCCCCAGAGATAACTTTACTTTTTTCCGCTAATTTACCATCCTAAAGGCTATTTGGAAACAGGCTCTAAACGCTTTTCCAAGGCAGCGTATTTTTCTTCACTTATTGGCTCCGCCTCACCTAAAAACCTGCTTAAGACATTATCAATAAAAGCTTTTTTAGCTGTTTCCAGGTCATAATCGGGCAGTGGATATACTTCAGACAAAGTACGACGAATTTTTTCCCTTCTAAAATTGGTGATTTTAATATCAGTGTACACTAAAATGGCAGTAGGTATATCCTGATCCTTTTTTTTCACTTCTGAAGCAACCACCGGGCCGATCTTATATACCATCGCCATCTCATTATCATAATAAAACCGGCTCATTTTTCTCACCCCCATCTATAGCCACCTGTGGTTTTTTCTACCTTCACCACATATTTTTCCCGGCAACAAAAATTATACATATCTTTGTTACTAAAAATTTCGCCATTTTAGCTATTTCCCCTGCCAGCAAACGCAAAGTAATGCTTTATTTATTTTTTCACCACCCAAAAAACAGCTTTTTGGGCAAGTTAGAAATTAGCCGTCTGAAAAATAAAAATAGTGTTTAAAAAGGGGATTGGCAACTAAAAGCGAATTATAAAAAGAGGTTATAACCACTGGCGTGTAAATATAACAAGTTTAAAATAAGCCAACATTTTAGACAAAAGTAGTTAGGAGTTGATTATCCCGTGGTTAATTTAACGATAAACGGCATTGCCGTTAAAGTACCCGCCGGAACAACAATCTTGGAGGCAGCCAACTCCGTTGGCATTGAAATCCCCACATTATGCCATCATCCAGCCCTCTCCAAATTTGGTGCTTGCCGCATGTGCGTGGTAGAAGTTAAAGGAGCACGTAATTTGCCTGCTTCCTGCACTACCCCTGTCAGTGAAGGAATGGTGGTGGAAACAGAATCGGATAAAGTAATCAAAGCAAGAAAAATCATTCTGGATTTACTGCTGGCTAACCATCCTATGGATTGCCTTACCTGCCAAAAACTTGGTGAATGTAAATTGAGCGATTATGCCTATCATTACGGTGTTCGCCAAACCAGTTTTACCGGAGAAAAACATGATTATCCTTTAGATGACAGCAATCCCTATATTGTCCGCGATATGAATAAATGCATCTTATGCGGCAAATGTGTACGGGCTTGTGAAGAAATCAAAGGCCAAGCAGCCATTGGCTTTGCCTATCGTAGTTTTGCCACCAAGGTGGCTCCTCCCCTGGACGAACCTCTAGGCGACTCGGAATGTGTTTATTGCAATAACTGTGTCATCGTCTGCCCCGTAGGTGCCCTCACCGACAAACAGCTTTTAAATAAAGGGCGTTCTTTTGAAGTTGAAAAAGAACCGGTAACTTGCACTTTCTGTGAAGCCGGGTGTGAATTTGAAATCGTTAAACGTAAAAATAAAGTTATCGGTGTTGCGGCAAAAGCGGCAGCACCGGGACGTCCGCTCTGCCTGAAAGGACGTTTAGGTTTGAATTTTATTTATAACCCTGAAGTTTCATCCACACCGTTATTAAAGGCAGAAGATGGACAGTGGCAAGAAACTACATGGGAAGCTGCACTGGGGCTTGAACAGATTATAAATAAATTAAAGCAGCTGGAAGGACAAAAGGCTGATTCTGCCGATAACCACAAAGAAATTTAAAAACGCCGGTTTACCCGGCGTTTTTTCTCGGTCAGGATGATATCAACCTTGATTTTTCCCGACCAACGGGGCTTGTTATGGGAGGCCCCTTAAGTTTGCCGGGTGGACTTGGGTGCCGGCATTTTCCGCGTAATTTTTTTGTGTCCTTTAAGCACATCAATTGCATTTTTTGTCAGTTTAACAACAGGATATTTTCCTTTTGTTAAACATAAATACCCTTCCGCAATTAAGAAACCAAGGAAATCACGAATTTCAGCAAGCTCTTTTTCCGCCATCAGCCCATAGGTACTTAAATGATCTAATTTTAACTGTCGTATTCTTTTAGTCCTTGCTCCTTTTAAAACTTGAGCCACCATGGAAGAGCCAAAACGTCCCTTTAGGCGGTAGACACAGGAAAGAGCTTTTTGGGCATCCAGCGTCACATCTACATTTATGGCATCGTCTAAACAGTTACTACAGTTGCCGCAATAGTCTCTACTTTCTTCATCACCAAAATAATCCAGTAGTGTCTGCCTTAAGCATTTTGAAGTATGACAGTAATCCACAACCATTTGTAGTTTTTTTAATTCATGTTCTTTGCGCCGGGGAGAATAAACTGTTTCCTCAATTAAGTATTTTTGCACCATAACATCTTGTGGGTGAAAAAGCAAAAGACAATGGGCTGGTTCCCCGTCACGCCCGGCCCTTCCGGCTTCTTGGTAATAGGACTCTAGATTTTTCGGGATGCTGTAATGTATCACAAAACGTACATCCGGTTTATCAATTCCCATACCAAAGGCATTGGTTGCTACCATTACCGGCAGTTTACCTTGTAAAAAATTCTCCTGGTTTTCTGTCCTTTCCGCATCACGCATACCTGCATGATATTTACTACAAAGGATACCGTTTTTGTTTAATAGTTCGCTGATTTTGTCCACATCATTGCGTGTGGCCGCATAAATAATGCCTGCTTTTCCCCGGTTCGCTAACACATAATCCACTACAAACTCCTGTTTATTTTGGCCGCGCAAAACGGCATAGTGCAGATTTTGACGATCAAAACCTGTTACTACTACCCGCGGCTCCTTTAAAGCTAAAAATTTAATGATATCGCTTTTAATTTCCGGGGTTGCAGTGGCTGTAAAGGCTCCCACCAACGGCCTTTGCGGTAAGTTTTGGATAAAGGCGGCAATCCTGCGATAGCTGGGGCGAAAATCATGTCCCCATTGTGATGTACAGTGAGCTTCATCCACGGCAATAAAATCCACTTTTACATGCTTTAAACTTTGCACAAATTCTTCTGCCGCCAAACGTTCCGGTGCAACATAAATAACTTTGTAGTTTCCCTTTGCTATTTCCTGCAAACGCTCTTTGATTTCTCTTTTCTTGAGCGAACTATTAATATAGGTAACAGGAATCCCGTAACGATTTAAAGTATCAACTTGATCTTTCATCAAAGCAATAAGCGGTGAAACTACTATGGTAATACCGGCAAATAAAAGAGCAGGAATTTGATAACAAAGCGATTTCCCTGCACCGGTTGGCATAATGGCCAATGTATAGGTAAAGTTTAATAAATGATTGATAACTTTAGCTTGCCCGCCGCGAAAAGAAGCGTATCCGAAAACTTTTTGCAGTATTGCTTGCGCCTGTCTTTCCTTGTCACCCTGATAATTCATGCCATAACCTCCGGGAATTTACGCTTGCTTTTATCTTACTTCTTCCCCGGTGATTTTTTCCCTGTCAAAACCATAAGAAAGACATTCACTTTTTTAAGATTTAAACGCTAAAAAGCTTTAAAAAGACACGTTTGCAAACTTGCAAATTACAACAAAAAAGGAGTGATGTAACTAGATAAGTTACCATCACTCCCAGCCCTTGCAAACTCTGAGATCTTAATTTTTTAAGCCAGGAAACAGGTTGGATCATAAGCACTGTCAGGATTAAATTCACAGTAAGCACTTATATTTGCCGGCAATGCGTCTTCCGGTGCAGTTATTTGGCAATGTTCGCAGTACTTTCTATATTTACTTAATAGTTCCTGGCTGTGCTTGTAAAGCTTGCTCGGAGTTAGACGCCGATCCCCTTGAAACTCACACTTATTCGCCTTGGCAATCCGCTCTAAAAATGATGTCTTGATCATGCTATCAACTCCTTTTGCTACCTCAAAAGGTGCTATGTTTGACTTAAGTATAGCAAATCAGCAACAAAAATATCTTAATAAAGTCTAAATTTTCTGACTAGTATACTCGTAAAAAGGATAGCATCCTGCGGTAATTTTCAGAAAAAAGACCGCGCAGGGAGGTTGCGCGGCTTTTTCAGAAGGACTCAATGTAATTGGCAATTTCCACTAAAATTCATTTGTTATTAATGTAACATAGTTAAAATTTTATTGCAAGAGTTTTTAGAATTTTATAGTCAATTTAGCTATAGAAATTCTTTATACCAAAATCTTAATTTGCATTTGTTTTTTGCCAACCGCCCTTCATAGAGTTTAAATTTGCCAGCTATTTCTCCAACCAGGTATTGGCATAGTCAAACCGGGTGAGACCTTGTTGCAAATAAGTTGTGTGTACTTTTCCATTGTGAATCACAGAAGTCGGGTTATTATATAAGGGAATAACAAGCGCTTCTTCAGCAATATAATAAACAATTTCTTCCGTTAATTTTTTTTGTTCATTTCTGTCATTTGTTTTCAAAGATTTTTCAAATATTGCTGCCAATTCCGGCGTACATTCATATCCCTGCAGGTCCAGGCGCGGTTGCGGACCCCACCAGCGTTGTGCAGAAACAAGGTAATCCTGATCATTACCACTCATGGCCAGGGCCAGATCTTCAAACCCGTCGGCATAAATGGCGGCAGAATACCTGCCGGTATCAGCAATATCAAGATTGACTTTAAAACCAACTGCATCCAGGTAACCTTTTACTGCTTCAGCCACATCATTACGTCCACTGCTTTGCGTCTGTGCCAGTAAAGTTATTTCCAAGCCATCCGGGTATCCTGCTTCCGCTAATAACTGTTTGGCTTTTTCAGGATCATAATTGCGGAATTGACGGTCTCCACCCCAGTCGCCTTGAGGCGAAATTGTAAATAAAGGTTCATAGAAGCCGTAGCCAAGTGCATCACAAAGGGCCTGCTTGTCTATCGCATATTCTACAGCCTCACGTAGCTTTTTATTGCTCCAGATAGAATTGGGATCATCAGCATTAGGCAAGAGATGCCATTGTATACCAGCCCAACCGCTTATACGCGTAAAACCTGCTTCCTCCAATTCCACTAAATCTAGCATCGTGGGACTCATCCACATATCTGCCTCGCCCGCTACCATCATAGCCTTAGCCGTCACCGATTCGGGAATATAAGTAACTTCTATTCTTTCCAGATATGGCGTTCCACCCCAGTAGTTATCATTTCTGACCCACGTTAAGATAACATCCCTTTGAAATTCTTCCAGGATAAATGGACCTGTACCAACAATATCTTTAGCCCCGCCCCCCTTTTGCTTAACGCTACTACAATTTTGACTATGGATAATATTCTGACTCTTGCATAAATTATATTACATACTTTTTCTGCTTACCATGATTCGGCACTATTTGTCCATTGAGGGAACTTGACAATATGTGGACAGAAACTAAATGAAAAACCCGTCCTTTACCAAAAAAGACGGGTTAGCTTTTTGTTCCCTTAGCTTTTTTTAGCCGGATTTCACCGCAAAATTGTTATTATGCCTGCAAAATCATGTTGACCAAGCCTAATACTTCTATCTCCAACTGTTCCCAATAACGTTTAATAATCTCTTCATCGCCTTTGATTTCACCAAAATCATCACGGACCGCATCCCAGGGCGTTATTAATCTTTGCTTCACGCCGTCCATTGCCGCCGCCTGTTGAATTTCAACTTGCTCAAGCAACTGCAATTTTCCGCCCAGGTGTCCATACTTGTCCATGGCTTTAAACCAGGCATCAATATTTTCCGGTTTAGCCGCGTTAAGCCCACCGTCAGCACACATGATAAAACCGGGCTCGTCCGCAAACAATTTCATCACTTTAGCCACCTGCTCCTCAACGTCTTGCGGCGAACCTTTCGCCAGGATACTGGTGGGCATCCCGCCTGCAATACAAATTCTCCCCCCAAGGAATTTTTTCGCCCTTTCTAAATCAGTCTTCTCAAAATGGGCAACACATTTGCCGCGGGGCAATTCTTGTAATTTTTCCAGGTGCTGATCTTGCGCACCCTCAAAGACTGTCCAAACAGTATGACCACGTTCCGTAAAAACGTCCACCATACGTTTATAAAACGGCCAGTATACTTTCTCATAGTCTTTTGGTGAAATAAAAGGACTGACATGTTGTGGATTATATAATACAGGATAATCCAATCCCGGAGGAATTCCGGCTATAGCAGAATTCACTAAATGATCCATTAATGCTTCTGCAGCTTCAATTAATTTCTCTGGCCTTAATTTTACGTCAAGCAGACCCTGATTAAAGCCGCGGTAGTGATCGATAATGGCATCAACCGGAACAATAAAAACACTGCACATCAGCGGGCTCACAGCATACTTTTGTGCCCATTCTTGCCAATACATGCTTGATTTTTCTTGCAGTTGCCTGGAATAAGTAATTACCTTGGCGATTGCCTTAATCGTTTCGTAAAGATCGTTTTTGGCAATTCTTTTGCATACCCGCGGGAGAATAACATTGGCTTGGAATCTTACCGGGTCTTTAATAAGTTCGTCGTATTCACTCGCTTCCATAAAAGATTGGTCCGGATGCTGGTAATCCGAATAAGGGGAAATCTCTCTGCCGGGAATAATGTAACGCATGGACCCCATGGCATCTAAAAGCGGGGCCCGTGAAGTTACTGAGGTGGTAAGCGCATCCCACTGGTTCCAGCGCTTCAAGGCAAATTCATAGCTCTCCCCCATGACATCTATATCATAAAAAGCCTCTTGCATTGTATATTTGTTTTGATACTTAACGGGCCAAAATCCTAAATTGCCCACAATCGGTACTTTGTCATGTTCTTGTAAAGCAATGGCAGCCCGGATACGAGAAGTACGCTCTTTTAAGAGGACAGCAGTATCAGTCACGGGACTTTCCCTCCAGCAGAGCCTGGCATTGCGGTACCGCAGCATAGGCATCGGCACCATAGGCATCGGCACCAAAATCTGCAGCCAGTTTTGCCGTAACCGGGGCTCCCCCGACAATAATTTTCACTTTCTCCCTTAAGCCTTGTTTTGTTACTTCAGCAATGGTATCTTCAATGCCCTCCAAGGTTGAAGTCAAAAGACAAGAAAGGGCAAGGATATCCGGATTATGCCGCTTGATTTCCTGACAAATTACTACCGGATCAACATTGACCCCCAAGTCAATCACTTCAAAACCATTGGCTGCCAGCATAGATTTAACCAGGTTTTTACCTATATCGTGAATATCATCCCTTACCGTAGCAATTAAAACTTTACCGGTGCTTTTGGCCTGCACATTGTCGCCCTCATTTAAAACAGGGTTAAGGATTTGCATAACTTCCTGAAAAATATTGCCGGCAAGCATCAAATCAGCCACATAGTACTCGCCGCTTTCAAACCTTTTCCCTACTCCTTCCATTCCTGCCCGGCAAGCTGCTAAAATCTCCAGGGGCTCAACTTGATTTGCGATAAGTTTTTTTACTTCTACCAGCACTTCTTCTAGTTCCAGATCTATGATTTTATCCGTGAGAGTTTCTAAACTCACATTCATCACTCCCTGTTATACTGCCCTTTTAATTACTTCCACTATGCCCCGATCACCGTCAACTTTTACGTAATCACCGGTTTCAATAACTTCAAGCGGGTCCTGGTCAAAATCCGTAACCGTGGGAATTTGTGCCACTAAACTGGCAAAAATGGTTAGATTATTACCCTTTGTATAAAGAAAAGCAGCCGGATTTGTGTTGTAATTCACGGTCATGCCGTAGGAAACAAATCCGCCGGATCCGCGCGGGGTAGGAAACACTAAAATTTTGTCTTTAAAAGAAACTCCGCAAAGGGGATGATTTCTTTCTGTTGTACAGCCCAATTGAGGATTTACGTTTAGCCAACCCATCAATGGTTCCATTGAGACCAGTGCTTCGCCTTCTGCCTTCCCACCGATAACTTTTCTGCCTTTAAGGATAATTTTTTTTGTCTCAGCCATGTTCCTTACCTCCAGTCGCCAGACCATTTGCCTGTTATCGCTGCGTTTATACATTCTTCCATGCTACCATACCAGACATCTAATTTTTCCGGATAAAACATGCCCGTTAAGTAATAATTTTGCTTGGCTGAATCTGTTGCCATGACCCGCATGGGGGGAGTTTCCAGTAAAGCTCCGGGACATGAACCGGAAAGCAGAACGGCACCTGCATCTTCAATGATTTTTCGCAACCCCATGCGCTCGGCAACCTGGTAACTTGACGGGTTCGTCATAATCCAAAGGAGGGATTTACATTTTTTACCTTCCAGAAGTTTAGCTGCTTGGTAAACTTCATAAATGTTATAGTGTGGACAACCTAAATACACAAAATCCACTTCTACTTTAGTTGCATAATTAAGCTTGTCATACACTCTGCGTAAATCTGCCCGGGTAATGGAAAGCTCCCGTTGATAATTACCCTGAAAAGCAGCTTCCACTGTGGGGGCTTCCGGCGTCAATCCCGGTATATGGTACATGCGCACCTGACCGCCTGTATTTAAGGCAGAATTCATTTTTACCAGCTGGCTGGTGGTAGGTTTGCCAATACCCACAATGGCCGGCACTTCCAAATTTACAGCTTCTCCCACAGCCCAGCCAAATAAGTCGTAATCAATATCAGATTTTAATTCCGTCTCACATTTTACCAGCACTGTAGCTCTACGGTTTTCATCAAGGTGCATATCATAAGCGGGAACTTTACCTAAATAAGCAGTATGAAAACAACCATCAAAATTGGTCCGGGCTCCCAAAATGGCATTGGCCCAAGGGATAGCTGAACTTTCCACCCAAGCGCAATGTTGTCCTACTGTTGGTAAAAAGGAACTAACAAGGTAGTAATTACAGGAGAAAATTGGTATCATCCCCATATCAATAAGGGGTTGCAATGCCTCCATGTTTTTTCGGCGATATTCGGGATCACTATTTTTCGGCAAGCCACATTTTTCCCAGCCGTCAATGAGAAAGCCGGGAGCCACCGGCTTATTGGCAAAAGTAGGTACTTTGAAACGTTCTCCCTTTTTGACCAATTCCTTTATTTCATCCAGTGTCACAGCATATTTAGGAACCCAATCGGCTAAAGGATGCAAATCAACCGTGCCGTCTAGATCAATTAATCTTTCTGCCCCGGCCGCTTCACCATATTCAACTAAAAACTGCATACTTCTTTGTGCGATTTCGCCTTTTTCACCGTCAAGAATTCTTTTTTCTTCATCTGTCAAATACATTTCTCCACATCCCTTCATGTTGCAGCTTCTATCTCTACCGGTACATCATCCTAAGCATAATTTTAAAAATTTACCGGCATTGTAAGCTTAATTTCAGAATATTTGATACCGTTTTCTTGCAACGCACTGGCAATCATTTCTTCCAAAACAGGTTTTGGTACTAAACAGTCTATACAAGCATCATGCCTTGCTACAATCATAATATCAATCAAGCCGCCTTCTCTTTCCGCCGCCAACAAGTCAAAACCATCGTAACTTAAAGATTCTTTAATACTGTTAAGGGCTTTATCCAGCATTTTTCCCTCTCCTTATTGCTTAAAATTTTTTGAACGCAAAAAAGATAATCATATTGTTCATGTGCAGACTTGTTTCGCTACATGAAATTATTTAGTCTTGCAACATCATAATTTCTCCTTTCCCAGCTTTAATTTTAAAAAATTTTACTCTTTTCAGATTTATATTTATAATTAATTATATAGATGATTCAACTTAACAACTACAGTCTCCTATTAGTTGTCAAGCTTTAGCAGTTGACAAAAGCTGGACATTCACACAAAGAAATTAAGCAATCTTGCCGGAGGTGGCATATCTTGGACAGTAAATATCCTTCCCGACTTGCCTACTTGATGGACAAGTTTACTGTAACTGCTAAAGAACTGTCGGAAGCTCTGCACGTGGATCACTCACTGGTAAGCAAATGGCGCAATAATAAACGTACTTTATCACCTCGCTCGCCGCACTTGGAGAATATAGTTAATTTCTTCTTGGCGATGGATAGCAATTCAAAATTTAATACTTTAAGCGATATCATGCAGGACCAATTCCCCAACTTTAGCAATGAAACACCAGTCATGAAGGCAGCGCTTTTAAAAAAATGGCTACTAGGTTCCCCCAAAAAAGTAAGCAGAAATAATTTACTTAACTCTTTAAATAAACGAGGAAGTTATACGGCACAATTTGATGTCTTAAAAGGTAATAAAGGGAGAAGGCAAGCTTCATTACGCCTGATGAACTTGGCCTTATCGCTACCACCTCCACAGGAGCTTTTGCTCTATTCGCAAAGCTCCCAGGAAAACTGGTATTCAGAAGACAAAAAGTTTAGCGCTACCTGGAAAAACAATTATTTGGAAATACTGCACAGAGGTAATTCTATCAGTTTAATTCATTCCTTAGATCACCAGTTAAGTTCAGTCATTAACATGCTCATAGAATGGCTTCCCATGGAGCTTACAGGCAGGCTAACGTCTTACTACTTTCCTAAATATAGCGACAAACCTTTAAAACCTACTGTGCTTGTTATCAAAGATCAGGCGGCAATCCTCAGCATTTCAAACTATAACTCCAGTGAACCATCCTTTACCCACTTTTTTACGGATCCCATCACTGTACAACAGGCGCAAGCTATTTTCTATTCCTTGTTGTCTGATTGCCGTTTAATTTATGAAAAATATACCAAGGAGCAAAGTGCAGAATTATTGGAGCGGCTTTTAACGGTGGAAAAACAACCGGAAAACTGTTTCTACTATGCTCCACTTCCCGTCCCCATTACTTTTCCGGCTTCTCTTCTCCAAAATTTTTTTGACCAGGATAATTTAGCGAAAATACGTGCTTTCCGGATTCAACAGCAACTTTTCTTTCGTAATATACAAAACAATTTTTGTCGCCTGATTTTAAATTATCATCTCCTGGAAGACCCCTTCCCGGCACATGGCATGTTATGTGAAGGGTTATCTGTCTTTACTGGAGAACCGGCAAAGCTGAATCAGTCTCTTTATTGTAAATATTTGCAACATTTAGTGGATCTCATAAAAAAACATCCTAATTTAGAAGTTGCTTTTGTCCAGGATCCTCCGGTCAAAGATCTTGCCAATGTTTCTATTTTTGTAAAGCAAAATACAGCTACCGTAATCAGCACCCAGCCTGGCGAAAATCGTAAATCTTTAACCTTATTTAGTCATGAACCTAGTATCATTAACGCTTATTATTTACATTTTGAGAATTATTGGTCTACCATTCCTCGTATACAGCGCGACAAAACTTGGGTCATCACCAACCTGCAGAATTTGCTCACTAAATTGTCCGCTAAGATTTAACACAAAATAATTCCTTTCTAAAGAGAACAAACCACCGTTGTTTTGGTGGTTTGTTCTCTTTATATTTGAATTGGAGGCTAGTGTGTGCCATACAAGATAGCACCTTGTTCAAGCAAGATTCTTTGTAGTTCGAACACATCTTTTTCCAGCTCTCTTGGGGTAATCCCTTTTCTGGCGCAAACTGCCGCGGCTACACCTGCAGCTTGACCGGTTACCATTGTAATCTGTAAAAACCTGCAGTAAGAGTCGCGGTCTGTAGAAATTGCTTTACCGGCAACCAGTAAGCCTTCAATTTCTCTTGGCACCAAACACCGGTAGGGAATATCGTATGAACCGCCATCTTTAGGAAAAGCAACATCTGTCCCGGTAATTGTTTCTGTCGTGGCCACATGTTTTGCCCCGGAAGAGAAGCAGCTTTTACCAATAACATCGGGGAACTTCCTTGCCTCTCTTACATCCTCTTTGGTTAAGACATAATCACCCATTATCCTTCGGCTCTCCCGGATGCGCGCTTCAGTGCACATTCGGGTCAGGTAAGCATTTTTAAATCCAGGCAGATATTTTTTAATAAATTTCAGAGCAATTTGTATCTGCTTGCGGCACTCAATTTCTACTCTGGTTAAATCTCTAACATCGGTAGGATCGCAATTGTCAACCTGGGAAGAATGTTGGAAATGAGCCTGAATGACCCCATTTTCACGCGGCATAATAAAGAAACCTACCCCGCTATAGGGATGCCATTCTCCTGCAGCCAATGCTTTATCACGCAGTGAATAAAAGCCCATAAAATTACTAATTTCCCTCACGTCTGTCACTTGTTTGATCCGCTCTCTTACTTGCTCGTCCGTCCAATCAAGATACGGAGTAACCATGGGGTTAAAATCATAAACATTTTCGCGGATGTATTTCAAGACTTCGTCCCAATCTACACCGTCCATGGTAAAAGAAACCGTATGCGGCTCAAGTTCTTCTTTCGGCACTTGCTCATAAGGCGCTCCCGCCCTGGCTGCAATATGTCCTTCCCCGGTACAGTCAATAATAACTTTACCAAAGACAACTTGGCGACCTGACGGGTTTTCGACAATCACACCGGTCACTTTGTTGCCCTCTTTGACAACATCGACAGCAACTGAATACAGTAGTAATTCCACATTATTTTCCGTCATCATTTCAAAAATTAACAAGCCCCAGTAATCTGGATCAACAAGGGAAAAGGAATAGCCTATTCTAAAGTCAGGAGTAGTATGAGGAAGTGCATGTCCCTCTTTTAACAATCTATTATGTGTTTCTTCCATAATTCCGCCCACAATTTGCTCCTTGCGTGCATTAAACATGTAAGCGTAAGCAAATCCTGGAGGCCCGGAAACATTCATTTGCCCACCTAATGTACCAAGGCGCTCAATTAAAATAGTTTTCGCTCCCGCCCGGGCAGAAGCAATGGCTGCCGCAACCCCGGAAGTACCACCGCCGACGACAACTACATCAAAATCACCGTACTTTTCCATTAAACTTAAACTTCCTCCTTTTTTTACTCTCCGCTATTTTCTTCTAAATTCTTCTATGGAACGTGCCGGCTTGCCGTTCGGCAGTGTTACCGGCTCGACAATACCTTCGCTGTGCAACGCCCAGGGCAAAATTACTCCGGAATGGCCACCCCGGCCACCAACAACAACAATTTCAATATCCTTAGGTGTGCGGGTTACAGGCATGGGATGCTTATTTTCAAACTCAGGCGGTCTGACAGGCACTAACCCCCTGTTTCTCACCATGGGTACGTCATGCACGGCGCGCAAGTGAATATGTTCGCGTATCGTATCTTTGGTGTAGCCGGCTTTTTTCAGCATCATCCCATGGTCAGGTGTAAGAGCCAGCACAAGCGGCCCTGGAATATAAGCGTTATTTGAACCTAAAGTGGTGCAACAAGCTGTAATTGTATCTAATAAGTCATGGCCGTTTAAACTTAAGAAGTCGATAATATCATGTTGAGGTTCTGCTTTTAAGACATAAACAGTAGTTGTCTCTGCATCAAAGCGTTCTTCATTGATCATTTCCCACTGTGCTAAACTGGGTTCTTCAGCAAAACAATATGTAAATTCTGCTTGTGAAGCCAGGCAATCAAGATCACAGATGCCGGGCACAGAACGACAAACATTCATAATTACCAGATTGACGGCACGTCCAAGGGTGGCATTTACCGGGTAGCCCGGCCCCATGCAGCCCGCTTTGCCTGAAAGGCCGATTTCCTGTGCTATAGGCCCGCTGACCAAAATCAAATTACCGCCGGGATGAGAAGTCGTTACAGACTGCAGTAAATTATACTTCTCATTGGCCATAGCTTTAAAAGCAGCAATTAAGACGGGCATAACTTGCGGTTTGCATCCCGCCATTACAGCAGCAATGGCCACATCTTTAACGGTGACATTTTTACCGGTAGGACCAATTTCCCGCCATAAAATCATGTCCGGAGCAAAGGGACAATACTCTAACATCTTTTCATAGCGGACTTGTGTCGGCGGAATGATGGGCAACCCGTCACTAATATGCAATTCATGAAAATAATCATTGATTTCTTCCAGATAACAACCCGGCTCATAAAGTTTGTCTTCAGAAATTTGGATTTTATTTGTGATGTCCAGAAAGCCGTTTTCTGCAGGAGGTACCGCATCAAGCTGAAAATCAATACGTGCCAGCTCTGCAAGTTTTTCCCCTGTTGCCGTCAACGAATCAATAATGTAATCCCATTTAAGATCTATCTGCTCCCGCACTTCCTCTTTTGTGCTTGCCTGGTAAATATCAATTTTACACAAGCAAAGCCGGCCTGCCCGGTAAAAAGCAACCCCTTCAACCAATTCGCCGCCAGGAGGTGCTGTTATATAAACACTGGGAATGCCTAATTTTTCAAGGGCAATGGTGACAATGCAAGTAGCCGGTGATGTTCCCATATCACCTAAAGCCACAATGGCTGCTGTAGGCTTCTCTTTAGCCAACATTGCCGCATATTCCTCAAGTTGCTGGGTATCTTTGCCCCGAACCGTCTCGCAATAATCTACGAAATTTGTGATCCCCATTTCCTGGAAACGCTCTTTTATCCGGACAAAAACTTCCCCATAATTACAAAAACCTAATTTTGTGTTGTTGTAAAAAAGAATTTTCCCTGCCTGCAATTCCTGCAGACTGACTCTGGGTGCCAATTTAAGTAATGGTCTTTCCTGATAGCCGCGGGGATCTATAATTGGGTGCAGACTATTCACAACTATCTGACTCCTTTCAAGAAATAGCAAATTAATAGTATTTTGACTTATCAATCTATTTGCCGTAACTTTGAAAATGCCTTACATCTACGCACGCACTTTTTCCCGCTCATAGCTGTTTGCCGGAAAATCAGAAATGAATCAGTACACCCGCCTGCTCTAAAGCATGCTGTAGATCGGTTACCGGCAGATCTTCTAAACTACAATTTTTTTGCACAGCCAAGGCAGCAGCCGTTCCGGCGGCTTCTCCGGTCATAGCAGCAGGGGGGATGACACGCGTTATTTCCCAAGCGTCACCGGCTGCAGCAATTGTTCGCCCAGCGGTAATGATATTGGCTATGCCGGGCGCAATCAAACTGCGATAGGGAATTTCCATAACCGGGCCCGCTTTGCGCCAGTCGCCCGTAGTACCAATAGAATCTTCAAAATGAGTATTAATATCGGTTTCCTGCAATACATAAAACCCATTAATCCTGCGTGTCGTCCGGAACTGGGGCATCCCTGGCAGTGTAATGTAAGCCCTTTGTTTCGCTTTAGCTTTATCCAAATTACTTTTTAATAGTTCTCTTCCCTTGAGAATAAATTCAGTCACTTCATGGGCATTTGTGCCATAATATTTTCTTGCTCCTTGAATGGCGTGTTTTCCATCTGCCTCGCCGCCAAACCATTGCAAATGGATACCGGCAGTAATATTTGCCGTTTCTACAGCCTTTTGCATCTGCGCCAGACTTGTGGTATACGCCCAGTACGACAGCCAGTTCAGACTTTCTGTGCAGTCTGCTCCAGCTCTATACATAATGTCAGCATCTCCTGTAGTGTCTACGATCATTTTCCCCCGGTAAGCAATCCGTCCTGATTTATTTTCTAAAATTATCCCTAGACAGGTGCCGTTATCCATTACAGGCCGGCTAAAAACTGTATCAAATAAAAGGTCCACACCCTCTTGCTGCATCACTTCATCAAGGGCAATGACAAATTCAGCCGGCGAAAAAATTGTCATATAACGGCGTTTCGTCTGTGCTTTTGTGCATCCCTTTTTCCACTCAGGCGGCAAATTATCATAGCCATATTTTATTGCTAGATGTAATAGTTCCTCAGCTATGCCACCAATCACTTTTCTGCCCTTACCGTCACAAAGCGGTAAATAAATAGCTATTAGTCCTAGGGTGGCCAGTCCTCCCAGCATCACACTTTTTTCCACTAACAGCGTTTTACAACCATTTCTTTTTGCCGCTAAAGCAGCACTAACCCCGGCAACACCTCCACCGACAACAATAACATCATATTCGCCCCATACCGGAATACTATTGTGTTCAGTAAAGTTTTCCATATTTTCCTCCAGCCCGTTCAGTTTTTCTCCTTGTACCAACGGGAAAGCTGCTACGTTTATTCTAACAGAAATAAGCTGCAAATCATTATTTCGGCGCCAATTGTCCATTTCTAGATAGTGACAAATTGTTGACAGCAAAAGCTATAGCAGCTTACTAATACTTATATATCTGGTTATACGGCTATAAAAAAGCAAAAAAAAGCCAGGAGAATTTCTCCTGACCAATCTGAAAAATCTGCTCTCTAATGTGAAGCAATTACCAAATTGAAGCTACACAATTTATGACGGCAGTCCATGCCGGCAGGTTAAGCATTTTGGAAAAAAAGTGCAAGCGTGCCGGGGCCGGCATGTGCACCGACGGCACAGCCTATGGGGTTCATAATAAAATCGTGACAGCCAAACTCTTTACGGATGGCTTCCATCAGTTTATTGGCGCTTTCCAAATCATCTCCATGGCTAATGCCGATTGTTTGCTCTTTTAAGTTACGCCCCCGTTCGCGCATAATTTCCAACATGCGGCGGATAACTTTATTTTTTCCCCGCACCCTTTCCAGTGGTACCAGTCTCCCCTTTTCCACATGTAAAATCGGCTTAATATTTAAAATCCCGCCAATCATGGCCGTGGTCCGGCTGACCCGTCCGCCCCGGTAGAGATATTCCAAGTCGTCAACAGTAAATATATGCTCCATATGCCGGGCGCAATGCATAGTTTTCTCTACCACTTCCGCCAGGGGAAGACCTTCTTTAACCCACTTGGCTGTATGATATACTACCAGTCCCTGTCCCATAGAAGCACATTTTGTATCTACCAGTTCAATTTGACAATCAGGGTAAAGTTCACGCACTTCTTCTCTGGCTATTACGGCTGACTGAAATGTGGCAGACAGCTCAGAACTAAAGCCCACATAGATACAGCTTTGACCGTTTTTAACATATTCGAGAAAGCGCTCTTTAAAAGCTGCAGGTTCAGCTTGAGCCGTTTTAAAAACTTGTCCCCGGCGCATGGCCTCAAACATTACATCTGACTGTAAAGTGATGCCGTCCAAATATTCTTTATCACCCTCAAACACATATAGAGGAATCATCTCAATACCATATTCCTGCATTAATGAGGGTGGTAAATCTGCGGCACTATCGGTTAACACTTTAATACTCATTTTATTCTCGCCTCCTTCATTATGGCAATTTTGCGTTATGCGTTGGTGGCCGTTTCCAGTAGTTTTTCCAATTCCTTTGGGGTCAAGATATAGTTTGTATTGCAAAAGTGGCAGTTTATTTCTATGGGTTCCTTGTCGGCGATCATGTTTTCTATTTCTTTTTTGCCAATACTAATAATAGCTTTTTCCACACGTTCTTTCGTACAGTTACATGCATATTGTGTCGGTATTTGCCCTTGAAATTTCACTCCCACCTCACCTAGCACGTGCTCCAAAATAGCCTCCGGCGACAATTTTCGCTCCAATAAGCTTGTTACGGCGGCCATCTTACTGATTTTATCTTCAACCAGGCGAATGACGCTTTCAGCGCACCCCGGAAGAACCTGAATAATAAAGCCTCCGGCCTGCTTGACAGTATAGTCGGTATCAATTAAAACGCCTAGCGCTACTGCCGACGGCATTTGCTCCGAATGGGTGAAATAATACGTAAAATCTTCTGCGATCTCACCGGAAACCAGTTCTGTACGTCCAATATAAGGTTCCTTCAAACCTAAATCTTTAATGACGCTTAAAACTCCTTTACCTACAGCTTTTCCCACATCCAATTTACCGTTTGCTTTGAGCGGAAGCTCCACGTGAGGCTGCTGCACATAACCTTTGACGTTGGCATGCGCATCGGCTGTAACCAAAAGCCCCTGCAAAGGACCGCTACACTTAATTTGCAAAGTTAAAACATCATGAGGATTTTTCATCATCACTCCCATCATGCTTCCTACAGTCAGTAGCCTGCCCAATGCGGCAGTGGCAACGGGAGTAGTGTGATGAATTTGCCGTGCGCGTTCTACCAAATTTTTCGTAGTTGCTGCAAAGGCCCTGATCTGATTATCTGCTGCCATTGCCCTGACGATATAATCTATCATTTTTACCTCCTGCAAAATTAAGCTTTGTCACTCCGGTAAAACTGCCAAAAGGAAACTTTTGTACTTTATATTCGCATACTTTTTAAACAAACCTGCTAAAAAAGAAAATATTTCTGCAAAAGGAAGTTGCACAAAATCTTAACACAAATTGAATTAATTAACATTATACCCAATTTGTGCTTGTATTTTACCATAATTTGTGTTATCTTTGCAGTAGTAGGGGGTGAAGCTATGAAAGCTACCGGTATTGTACGTAAAGTAGATGAATTGGGACGGGTGGTAATCCCCATTGAGTTGCGCCGCACACTTGGCATTAAAATAAAAGACGGCCTGGAAATTTTTGTCGATGAAGAAAAAATAATCCTGAGAAAATATGAACCGGCTTGCATTTTTTGCCAAAACGCCGAAAATGTTATTGATTACCGCGGAAAAATAGTTTGTCAAGGGTATTCAAGAGTTAAAATTACGTAGCGAGCAAAAAGAAACTAAAAATAAATAATAGTTTAAAGCTTGATAAATTCAGCCTCAATGTTTAATATTTATGTAGAAAAAAGGCTGTTGCATACGACGCTTAATCGTTTGCAACAGCCATTTTTATCTCTGGCAATTTTACTGCATAACAATCACATGCTTTGTAGATTTAAAACAAAGTCTCATCCTCATATTTTGTGGAAAGATCAATGACAGTACTAAAATTATATGTGATGCCGTCAATTTCCAAAGGCGTCAAAGTTAGGGCGATAGGTTTTCGTGTGCCGTTTTTGTGTGTGATCACCAATTCCATATAGTCAATTTTACCTGCCATAGCCTGCCGCGCTTTAAAAACTGCCTGGCGGCGTTCATCTTCATTGGGAAAAACCAAGTAGAACCAACCATGACGATTTACTTCTTCAAGGCTGTAGCCGGTAATACGCTCCATGGCTTCGTTATAAATTAAAAACTTTCCTTGTTGTGTGCTTAAAGAAAAACCTTCCCGCGCTTTGCGGATCACTGTATCTAGAATTAGCTGCACTCTCTGCCTTTCTTGTTCAGCTTGAAAACGAACTAAAGCGGCACCAATACTTTGACCTGCCACGGTCAAAAAATTAATTTCGTCATCGGAAAACTTGTCCTGCTCATAATCGTTTAATTGTAAAAGCCCCACAATCTCATCGTGAAAACGCAACGGAATGAGGGCAATAGATTTATACCCCATTTTCCCACAATGATTACGTATTTTAAAGGGAAGTTTTTGCGCCGAAAACTTGGCTGCCAGGTCATTTATATTACCGGTATAAAAAGCACCGTCGACAGCAAAAGGCTGATGCTTTTCTGCCCATTCCCCTCTGATGACACGACCACAGATGCAGTCCAGCTGCACTGCACCCTTCTCATCCCGCTTTATGGTACCGGCTTCAAGACAGGTTAAATAAGATTCATTTTTAATAAAATCTTCAGTAAAACCTAATGTTTTGATATAGGGATAATCTTCACCTTTACGCAGGCGAATCCCGGCCGCGGCACAACCTAAATAATCACGGACTATTTCTAGAATGCGCTCTAAGATATTATTCAAATCGCCGGGACTGGCAAGCACCTCAAGCAGATGCAAAATTACCAGGCGCCGGTCTTCTTCTGCTTTTATTTCCGTAATATCAAGCCCAAAACAGATAATATTTTTGATTTTTCCTGTAGTTTGCTCCTCAATCTTGCTGCTAGACCAAACCAGTGAGCGCTTTTGCCCGGATTTTGTTAACCAATGGCTTACATAGCTAGCACGCATCTCAGTCGTTAAAAGCTGCTGCAGTATTTTTCTTAGTCGCTCTTTTTCCGCCGGCGGCACTAAAAAATCAGGTTCCCGGCCCAAAACTTCTTTGCGAGTGTAACCCGACAAGCGCTCACAAGCTGAATTAAACTCGATAATCCGGCCCCGTTCATCAAGGATGAGAATTAAAGCTTCTATTTTTTCTACCAAATCCAACATGTTTTCCGGCCCCTGGACTTGTAGGGATTCTTCCTTTGCCTGGGTAAAAAAGTGAAAATACTGTGCCAGCTTGCTTTTACTTGCCATGGGAACCTCCCCGTAAGTTCAAAAATACACAATCTCTAAATTTATTCGCGTCCCCTGGAAAGAATCCTGCTTAAAGCTTTACCCCGCGTAATACTGTAAGAAATTATTAAGAATCCACTGCACCTTTGAAAGTTGTGAAGACTGCGTTATAATAAGGTAGCTTCCCCAATCATGCTAAAAAGATAAGGAGAAGGAAAAATGCGCATCGGTGTAATTAGCGACACGCATATTCCCACTAGAGCCAGGCACTTGCCTGCTGTTTTGTTTGAGCATTTTGCAGATGTAGACCTAATTTTGCATGCCGGTGACTTGGTAGACCCACAAGTATTGGTAGATTTAGCTGCCATTGCACCGGTAGAAGCAGTAGCGGGTAATATGGACAGCCCAGAACTTCAAAACAAGTTAGGTAGCAAAAAAATTTTAGAATTGGCAGGTTTTCGCATTGGTCTTACCCATGGCCATCTTGGTTCATACCGGCATCATACACCACAAAGAGCGCTATCAATTTTTGCCCAAGATGCTGTAGACGTTGTCATTTTTGGCCATAGCCACCAACCATACTTAAAAAAAGAAAAAGGAATTTTACTTTTTAACCCCGGCTCACCTACAGACCGCCGGCGCCAGCCACGCCATAGTTGCGGTTTGCTTCTTTTAGACCAAAAAATTACTGCTGAAATTATTTACCTTTCGTAATTTATCCTTTTTACCTATAAAATTGCGGCTGCCGGTTTGAACCTGCAGCCGCTTTACACGTAAATGGGACACCTGGCCAGAGTAAGGAATTAGTGATAAAATTTACTACGTACATCCGGTTTAAACACCTGTGGCAAGGAAGGTGCGCAAGATGCCAAAGAAAACAGATTACCATGTACATCCTGATTATTCTCTAGATGCTGAACAGGTTAAAATAAAAACTTATTGCCGGCGCGCACTGGAATTGGGCTTAAAAGAAATTTGCTTTACCACCCATATGGAATTTGCCAAACTGGAACAAGGCAATGACAAGCTTGTTTTTTATCAAGGCAAACCTTACAGTTTACTTAATTACAATTGGCTTGACGCTTATTTTAAAGAAATCCAGCAGGCCCAGCAGGAATTTAAAAAAGACGGGCTACAGGTAAAGGCAGGCGTGGAAATAGGTTATCATCGAAAATATGCAAAGGAAATTGAAAAAGTTGTCAGCCAATATCCCTTTGACTATGTTTTAGGCGCCATTCATAATCTGGCAGGCTACTCCATTGCCTCAAAAGTGGAAAGTGCTTCTTATTTTGCCGCCCGTGATTTAGCTACGGTGCAGCATGATTATTTTTCCCTGCTGGCAGAAGCCGTTAAAACCGGCTTATTTGATGCCATCGCACATCTGGATATTTATTGCCGCTATGGCATGAGACATTACGGCGAACAAATTACTACCATTCATCGCGGCGTCATCGAACCAATTTTTGCCGAAATGGCCAAACGAAAGATGGCGCTGGAAATCAATACATCAAGTAGAAGCAGGTTGTTAAAAGAATTCCATCCAGCCAAGGAAATTGTGGCACTGGCTGCAAAAGCCGGCTTAAAATATTTTACTGTGGGTTCAGATGCACATAGATTGGAGGAACTGGGCCGACACCTGCATGAAGCTTTAAGCCTGCTCCGTGAATTTAAGCTCACTAACTGTGTATATACCCGGCGCAGGGCCATCCCCCTTTCCACTTCAAACCTAAATCAATTTACGCAACATAAGCAGCCTGGCCACAGCTTGCACATGGCAAATTACGGCAAGCACCACCAAAGTGGCCGGCACTAAATTGAAAATACCTCCCAACATGATCAGAAAAAGGCGACCGTCCCGATTGGCCGGCAAATACCTGAACACACCGTCATAAAGCCAGGGGACAAAAGTTTTCCCTGTAAGGGCTTGAAACTTTTCCTTAATTAACATAGACTTGGGCAAACCGCTTAAAGCAATGGCGCCGATTAAAAACACCACCAGGCTTTCTGTTTCCAAATACCAACCACAAGCCATACCCAAAACAATGAAAAAATCGGCATACCGGTCTAAAATGGCGTCAAAAAGTCCGCCGTAATCGCTCTGCAAAAACTTCAGGCGGGCAATTTCTCCGTCCACCCCGTCCAAAATCGAAGTTAATTGGGTTAAGATTCCCCCCCAAAACGGCCGGCGCAAAGCAAAAGCAACGGCTGCAGCCAAAGCCACTAAAAAAGAGATAAAAGTAATTTGGTTGGGAGTCAGAACGGTTTTGCTTAAAACTTTTGTCAGCGGTAAAGAAAATTTGCGGTTAATGGTACGGGAAATAAATCCGTCCTTAGGCGGCAAAAGAGATTTAAGCAAAATTTTTTCCGCCTGCTTGAAACTTGCTAAATCATCTACATCCACCCAGTCTTCCTGCAAAAAATGAAGTTTCACTTTACCGTCTGCGGCCAAAAAATTTATGGCTGCAGTTAAGCTGTAATTTTCTTGGGAAATTGCTTTTTCCAAAGCAGCCAGCAAAAGTTCATTTCCGGCAAAAAGCCCGCCATCAACAGCATTAAAATGCTGCAGGTCTTTACCTAACTTTAAAGCTAAACCGTTTTCAGCAATAATTTTTGTAGCTTCCGGCAAGTCCCAGACTCTTTCCAGCCGCCGGTCCGCCGCCAATAATATTTTCTCTGCATCATTAGCTTTGGCCGCGGCCACAAATGCTTGTAAATCTTTTAAATTAAACATATGGTCTGCCATCATTAGAATAAACCTTTCTTGTGGCTGGAAAATTTTTCTAAATGTGTAGGCAGAAACCCCATTACCCAACTGCCAATCCGGGTTGTGGAGATAAGTTATTTTTACTTGGTGCTTTTTTCCGTCACCTAAATAATTTTCCAGCTCCTGCCGGTAACGGCCGGTGATAATGACAAACTCATCAATGCCGCATGCCCGCAAAGATAGAATATTTCTTGTAATTAAAGGAAGCCCCAATAAATTAATGAGGGGCTTCGGTGTTTCTAGATCCTGACGCATTCTTGTCCCGGCGCCGGCAGCAAGAATTACTGCGCGCATTAACGCTCCCTCCTGCCGGCGATAAAGTCTTCAACCATTTCCTTTGCTTCCGTATCTGTATATTGCTCCGGAGGCGATTTCATCGTATAAGCGGAAATAGATGTCAATACTCCGCCGATTTTCCGGTCTAAAGCAAGTTTCATGCATCTGATGGCATCAATCATGACACCGCCGCTGTTAGGTGCATCTTCAACGGACAGTTTTAACTCCAAATTAATAGGCAGATCGCCAAAACCTCTACCTTCCATGCGGATGTAACAGATTTTGTTGTCGTTTAAGAAAGGTATATAATCACTGGGGCCAATGTGGATATCATTAGCTGCCAGGGGTTTGCTCAATTCAGATTGGACAGATTGGGTTTTAGAAATTTTCTTTGATTTTAAGCGCGCACTATTTAACATGTTTAAAAAGTCTGTATTGCCGCCAAAATTCAGCTGATATGTGCGGTCAAGAATCACACCACGATTTTCAAACAGTTTAGTTAAGGTACGGTGCACAATGGTAGCACCTACTTGGCTTTTTACATCGTCACCAATTATGGGAATATTTTTTTCCTTAAATCTGTCTGCCCATTCCTTGTCAGAGGCAATAAAAACAGGCATAGCATTAATAAAGCCCACATTTGCTTCCAGACATGCTTCCGCGTAAAATCTGGCAGCCCTTTCAGAACCTACAGGCAAGTAGTTAATTAAAACATGGGCACCGCTTTCGCGTAAAACTTTTACCACATCACAAGGTTTTTCGTCAGCAATGACAAACCTTTTATCCTCATCATAATCAACCATATGTTCAGAAACTCCGTCCAACACATGCCCCATTTGGACGGTAACAGGATAATCCGGCAAATCAGGATAAAATACTCTAGCACAGTTTGGTTTGGCAAAGACCGCCTCTTTTAGCGGTTTACCCACTTTCCTCGCATCTATGTCAAAAGCAGCTACCACATTGATATCCTCAACTTTGTAACCACCCAAATCAGGGTGCATTAAACCGATTTGGTTTTCCGGTTCTTTTTTATATTTTTCAATCCCCTGTAATAAAGAACTGGCACAGTTACCGACTCCCAAAATGGCAATATTAATTTTTTTACTCATCTTGAGACCTCCTTTTCATGCTGATGAAAAATTTTAGTCTTGAGTCTCCTGTAAAACAGTTCACCTCCTTTACATGTTAGTACTTTTCTAGCATAATTTGTATAAATTTATGGCAAGAAAAAACACTTCTGCATGTAACGGAAGTGTTTTTTTAACTGCAAAACACAACACAGACACGAATTTGGCCCCACAAGAATGGCGCACTTCCAAAGCATGCAGCATGCTTCGCTTCCATCCTGTCTGTTGTACTTTGCCTCTATTGAGTTATAGCTTACCAGCTATACAGCAGGTATATGCTTCCTTATATATCATTATATACATCTTGTTAGCAGTCGTCAAGACTTGCTGCCACCAAGGCGCACAGATAGCCTACCATAGGGATGTTTATTTCTTTTCTTTACTTTTCATAGTAAATGGCAGAAACAGTTTTCATGGGACGCATTGTCCCTGAAGGCGTCAGCTCAACACCAATAACCGACGCATCTTTCAACAGTGCAAATAGTTTAGCCTGCTCGTCCAAGGGCCAGTCGTAGGTTCCCGGCAGAAAATAAGTTATTTCCTTGGCTTGGTAATGTTGAGCAACATAGCGAGCAAAGTAATCCTGCGCACATCCCATGGCCGCTTCACAAAGCACTTGCGCATAAAAACTGGCAAGCACACCGTCTTTGCCATTGGCCCACTCCGCCAATTCTCTCCCGCAAGTGGCAATGGCCGGAAATACGCGCTTAAGTTTTGCCAGCGTCTCCGTTAATTTACGGCTGTAAAAAGTTTGTCCTGCTATGACCACATAATCTTCACCGCTTTCAATAATATCTGCAACTTGAAACATTACCTTGGGGCGCGCAATAGCCTTGGCCTCCGCCAACAATTCTGCAAACTCTTCAATTAAGGCAGGCTTATTTTGTATACGTAATCTTTCTGTGAACATTTCCAGTGGAGTATCAAAAACAATTTGCTCAAGGATGACAATATTCATGACAAGTCTCCCCTTCCTTAAAAGCTACATAATAAATTTTACCTTTTGTCTCGATAGGCAATCAAGATCAAGTTAAGCTTTTTCTTGGCCCCTGTCACAAAAAAACCTTTACTTGCCGTAAAGCAAATAAAGGTAATAAAATCCGGGACAGTATCTCTTACATAAAGCCAAGCAGTTTTAGGGAAATAGGCACCCAAATTGCCGTCACGGCCGCCAGCATAATTTGTATAATAGCAGTGGATTTTGGCATATCAAGCATTTTATAGTAGCCGGTCATATATGTAATTAAAGGCACTGTATCAAGAGGCAAAAAGTAGCAATTTGCCACTGTCATACCCAATACCATCATCGGTAAAACCGGTGTAATGCCCATATTTTGTGCCAATCCCACCAAGGGTGCCGACAGTAAGGGAATCAGTGCAGGTGCTACAGGAACAACAATTAGCATTAAAAAGACAATAATGGCGGCGATAAAAGCTATCCCTATAAGCGGAAAATTTAAGGTGCTGGGGAAATATGTGTTTATCAGCCAATCGCTCACCCCATTGGTAATGAGAGCATTGCCTATGGTAATAATGCTGCCAAGAAGGAAAAACGCCGGCCAACTGACACTTTCCACAAATTCATCCCAAGTCAAAACGGCATATTTAGGAATAAACAAGAAAGCAAACCCTACTAAAATGACCAAGGTAATATCGAAAACAGCATACCAGGAGCTTAAAATCCAGAAAAAGAGCATTAAAAGCACTAGGATGAGTACATATTTTTCCTGGAAGTTCATTTTGGAAGGTACTTTCAAACTGGCCACAAACTGCTTGATTTCCTCCTCCGGCAATTCAACAATCCCATAAACTTTTATAATCACAAGCCAGGCTAGAGGCAAAATTACAAGCACTATGGGCACGCCAACAATCATCCATTGCACAAAACTAACGGAAATCCCGGTAAGATCCTCCAGAAAACTTAAAGTCATGAGGTTTAAAGATGAACCTGCCGGCGTCAGCATGCCGCCAATCATACTGGCCACAGGCAGTCCAATCATAAAAGCTCTACCTGTTTGTTTGCGATCAGCTTCATTTTTGTAAATATTAAGAAAAGTTAAAACAAGCCCGATAAAAACCGCCGTTGTGGCTACATTGGAAATCACCGAAGACAACAAGGCAGAAGCTGCCATAAAAGCAAACAAGATGAGTTTCACATTTTTCCCAAAGAAAACAATGAGCATACGCAAAAGCCTGTTGGAAAGGGGCACTTTGGTGATGGCCACGGAAACCCCGAAGGAAGCTAAAACAAAAAAAAGAATAGGATTTGTGTACCCGCGTAAAGCCGAGGACACATTTGGCGCCGCCTTAAAGATCACCAACAAAGCGGCACTGGTTAAGCAAGTTACCCCAAGGGGAATTGGTTCCGTGATGAAGAGAATAATCGTGCTCAGCAAAATCCCGATAGTATTAATGCCGCTGCGCGTCAAAAGGTCCGATTCAGGAATAAAATTCATTATGATTAAAATCAGTAAAGCGCTAATTAAACCAAACCATTGTGACTGCTTCATTTCCTTCTTTTCACCCCTAATTTCGTCTTATAGACCACGTATATTCGTCCATCTTTTGCTAAATCCTTTTAAAATAATAATGAAGATTTTCACTATGCTTTATCTTTCATGACAAAATTTCACAAATAAATAATTGTATATAAAAATCTGATAATGTCAAATCATTACCACCGGAACTTTAAGTGCTTCCGCCAAACTGTCAACACTTTGCCCGGTTAAATCCAGCCCCCTGTGGTCAAATGCTTCCCGGGGCACAAACAGAAGGTCATAGTTTTTTTGGGATAGCGCTGCTTTGGCTGCCTTGTAAAAATCATGGACGGAAAGCAATCCGGCCGCGCGAATGGAACCGCCAAATAGTTGATTTGGCACCATTTTAACTTCAGCTATAACGGCAAAAAGTTTAAGGGCCTGCTGTACAATCTCTGTACCAAATTCAGAAGTCAAAAGTAAAGGTTTAACCGCTTGATGACGTCTAATTTGGTCTTGAATCTGCACAGCACGCCGTGGGGCAAAATCATACAGCATAACAAATCCCGGTGCTTGCCCGCGCTCTTTTTTTAACTGCAGCGAAAATTCAGCCGCCTTTCTTTTAATTGTTAATTTTGGATTAGCTGCATTTTTGGTGGCTAAAAAAGCTTCCACCCGTGTGCGCACAGGCTTGCCGTCAACGGCTAAAATCAAATCATCTGCCTGCAGGCCTGCCGCCTTGGCAGGTGAATGTGCCATAACGCCCCAAACTCGCGGTTCCAAACTCTCCGGCACCACAGGTTCGGGTATTACCGGCAAATCTAAAAGGGCGCTCCACTCTTGCGCTAAAAAAACAATCTGTTCCCAAAGCTGCAAGGGAAATTTAAGTTTTTCCGGGGCAAATTTAGTGTAGCCCGGCAGAAAAATTCGTATGGTACGGGCCCCATGCCGTGCCAAGAAAAAGACTGTTTCTTTAATGTCATCTAGCCCCACAAGATGCGGCATGGCCACCAAGCTACCGTGAAAAGGCAAATCATGCCGAGAAATGCCGGCAACAGCCTGCAACGCCCGGCAGGGTGTTTTGTCATGCATTAATAAGCGTCGTCCTTGAGTAGTTGCACTGTTTAAGGAAACTGTTATTTCCAAAGGCGTTAATGCCGCCAGCTCTTTTATGATCTCTTCAGACAGTAAAGTTCCGTTTGTGGTAATGGCAAGTAAAGTTTGCGGCAGCGCTGCACGCAGCAGCTTTAATATCGCCAAAATTTCCGGATGCGTAAAAGGTTCACCTTCATCCAATCTTGTGGCCGACTCACCAATCACAACTTTTTCCTTTGGGTTTAATAAAGAAATCAGTTGACGGATGGTTGCCAGCGGTATTGCAGGCAGCCTATATGTATAAACATTTTCAGGATTTTGTTGATTGCTGCAAAAAACGCAGCCAAGGTTACAGTGTGATGTGAGCGGTAAAACATTTTCCTGACAGGCTGCCAAAAGATAAGGGTAATAATCAGTTACCATACTTTTGCTGCAATTTTCGTGCCAATTCATGTCCAATTTCCGTCACATCCCCCGCTCCCATGGTGATGACAAGGTCTCCTGGCTGTAAGTTTTTCAGAATGTAAGCGACAATCTCTTCCGCCTCGTTTATCTGCTTCACATTCACACCGTTTTGCCGTATTTTTTCCGCCAGGCTGTCGACATCTACACCGGCTAAAGGTGCCTCACTGGCTGCATAAATTTGTTGGAGGATGACCTGGTCGGCTTGGGTAAAAGCAGTAGCAAACTCATCAAAAAACCATTTAGTACGGCTATAACGGTGAGGCTGGAAGACAACGAGAATACGTTTATCGGTTCCGGCCCGCGCTGCCTGTAAAGTGGCTTTAATCTCCGTGGGGTGGTGTGCATAATCATCCACCACGATAAAATCACCGTTATCGTAAAGAAACTGAAAACGGCGTTCGGCCCCGCCAAATTGTTGCAGACCTGTTTGGATAGAGGTAAAATCAACGTCCAGCTCCCGCGCCACTGCCACGGCCGCCAGTGCATTTAAAACATTATGTATGCCGGGGACTTTCAGTGTGATTAATGCTTGCTGATTCTGCGGGCCAAGCACCCGGAAACTACTTCCCCAACCTTTTGTTTTTATCTCCACGGCGCGCCAATGTCCTGCCTGCAAACCAAAAGTCACAATTTTTTTCAGATGTTTGGGTTGCATTGTCTTTAAATGCGGATCTTCAGCAAATAAAATTGCCGTACCTCCGGGGTCAATATTGGCCAAAAAAGTCCGGTAAGCCTGAAGTAAGAGCTTAAAATCTCCCTGATAATGCTCCAGATGATCGGCCTCAATATTAGTAACCACAGCCATCTGCGGCCGGTAGCGCAAAAAAGTATGATCGCTCTCATCGGCTTCGGCTATGACGATGTCAGATTTGCCGATCCGAGCATTACCGTCAAATTCAGCTAAAATACCGCCAATAAAAGCTGTAGGATCTAAACCTCCCTGTGTTAATACAGACGCCACCATAGAAGTAGTAGTTGTTTTCCCGTGAGCACCGGCAATGGCAATCCCAAAACGACTATTAATGAAACGGGCCAGCAATTCTGAACGGTGCCAAAGCGGGATTCCTCTGGCTTTAGCCGCCGTTAATTCTACATTATCGGCCGGGATTGCCGTTGAATAGACAACCAGATCTGCACTGCCAAGATTACCAGCATGATGATCGAGATAAACCACAGCCCCACGGCGCTGTAGTTTTTTTGTGATGGCGCTTTCTTTTTTATCCGAACCGCTCACCTGATATCCCAGCGCTAAAAGGGCAAGGGCCAGAGCACTCATGCCGTAGCCGCCAATACCGACAAAATGCACATGTTTAACACCGGTAAGCAAAATAACCCCTCTTTTCCTTCTGCTTCGCTTCTATTCTATGACAAAAATCAAGATTTTGAACTTGGCAATCGACAAATTTATGTAACTGCTTATGACAAACTTATGCTTTTTCAATTGTCGAAAATAGACGCTGGATTTTATGCAACATTATTATGTTAAGCAGCCTCTTTTGCCAGAGGCGCCATTTTCACAGCCTTTTGTGTCTTCTACTAACATGTTATCCACAAAGTAATCCACATTATCCACAAGCTTATCCACAGAAATAACCGCTAAATAGGCGGGCTAACGGAAAGTATCCACATTATCCACAGGTTGTTACCATAATAAATTGCCTAGGTGAAAAATAAAAAAAACGTTATTTTTGACAACCTATGTCTAAAACGGGAACGGCATTTAAGTCGAGTCCTGCAAATTCCTGTCTTTGATAAAGATCCCAGCCGGCAGCTGCCACCATGGCCGCATTATCTGTACAAAGGGCCGGTGGAGGCAAGAAAAGTTTACGGCCGTCTTTTGCTAAAGCCTCCTCCAAACAGAAACGCAGTCTGCTGTTGGCGGCGACACCTCCGGCAAGCAGGACAGTTTTTGTTCCTTTAATCTTGGCTGCCAAACATGTCTTTTCCACCAACACATCCACCACCGCCGCTTGAAAGCTGGCGGCCACATCGGCTACCGGCACAGTATCTCCCTTTTGCCGCATTTGATGAATTGTATTAATGACGGCAGATTTAAGGCCGGAAAAAGAAAATTCGAAAATCTCGTCCTGGCCGCTAAAGGCCCTGGGAAATGTAAAAGCTTCCGGGTTTCCTGCTTGGGCGACTTTATCTATGGCAGGCCCCCCAGGGTAACCTAATTGCAATACCCGTGCAATTTTATCAAAGGCTTCACCGGCGGCATCATCCCGGGTCGCCCCTATAAGTTCCGCCTCTCCCCGTGCTTTAAGATAAAGCAAGCTGGTGTGCCCGCCGGAAACCACAAGGCACACTGCCGGAAAAGCAATGTCGTGCACCAGATAATTGGCAGCCACATGGGCAAGGACATGATTTACTGCTACTAGTGGTTTTTCTAAAGCATACGCCAGGGTTTTTGCCGTATTCACCCCCACCAGCAAGGCACCCACCAGACCGGGTCCATGGGTTACGGCTATGGCAGCCAAATCCGAAAAAGTGCAGCCTGCTTCCGCCAGTGCCTGGGCAATGACAAAATTGACGGCTTCCAAATGTTTACGGCTGGCAATTTCCGGCACAACACCGCCAAATTTTTCATGCACATCCATTTGTGAAGCAATAATATTGCTATAAATTTTCTTTCCTCCCGCCACTACCGCGGCAGCCGTTTCATCGCAAGATGTTTCCACACCTAAAATTAAATCTGTCATTTTTATTTCTCCTGTCTCAGTATATACATTTTAATTAATGTGTTCTAACGCCAATTTTCTTACCGGCAGTTTTTCCAGCCACATAATTAAAGCATCTTCATCACGATAATACTTGGGGCGCCTGCCGCAGACCACAAAACCAAACTTTTTGTAAAGTTCTTGGGCTTTAAGATTACTGACACGTACTTCTAATGTCATACGCACGGCACCTTTGCTGTCTGCTTCGTTAATTAAATGTTGCAGCAAAGCTTTGCCGATTCCTTTTCCCTGCCATTTTGGACTGACGGCTAAAGTAGTTATATGCGCCTCCTCCAAAACGACCCAGATACCGGCATAACCGACTACTTCTTTGTTGTAGAGAGCAACGTAGTAGGAAGCAAAACCGTTATCAATAATTTCGTTAATAAAAGCAAATTTTGTCCAGGGCGTCGGATAAACTTTTTTTTCTATCTCACTGACTGCATCCACATGACAAAATTTCATGGGCTCTATGGATAGAGACATTACTCGTTCCTCCCCAGGTCCTTTACAGCTTGAAATTTGCTTTCCGCACCGGCACGACGGATATAGTGGGGAACTAAATCTTGCCAGCTTTGACCTTTTGCCGCTTTCAGTTTCAATAAACCTAAACGTGCTACGGTAGCGGCACGGCAAATGGTTGACTCTTCCGGAACAAAGCAGGCCCTTTCACCTAAAGCCTCAATAAGCATTTGCCGGTGTATTTTAACGGCATCGCCCACAAACAATACATGCTCTTTGCGCCCGGAAAGCTCTGCCAATAAATCAGACAGCGTAATGGCACGATCATCAGTTTCTCTCAGCACTTCCCTGCCGGCAAGAAAAACTGCATTGTAAACCTGTCCTCTTCTGGCATCAAGCACGGGGCAGACCAATCCGTTAAACAATGGATGCTGGGCAGCCAAAGCTTCCAGGGTGGAAATACCGCAAAGCGGTAGCTCTAAAGCTTGCCCCAGTGCTTTAGCAGTTACCACCCCAATCCGTAACCCGGTAAAGGACCCGGGACCGGCGGCAACGGCAATTCCGTCCAGCTCTTTAGGCTTGACACCTGCATCCTCCAACACTGCGGCAATGAGCGGCAGGAGCCTTTCCGAATGCGTTTTTTTGACCTGTAAAGTATATTCAGCTAATAATTTATCTTCCGTCACTAACGCCACACTACAAACCAGTGTAGCCGTATCTATGCCTAAAACATACAAATTTTTCATCTCCCTAAGGCCCCGATAATCTTTATATAACTATCACTCTGGGCGGAAAAAGTAAAAAGACGTGTTGTGGGACCGGTAGCTACAATGGTAACTACCAACTTCTCCAGCGGAAAAATTTCGCAAAATTTTTCCGCCCATTCAAAAAGACTGACACCCTCTCCCAGCAAGTACTCTTCCATACCTATTTCATAAAGCTCTTCCACATCATCAAGCCGGTACAAGTCAAAATGGTAAAAAGGAATTTTGCCTTGATAGACATGTAAAAGCGTAAAGGTGGGACTGGTGATGGGAGCAGAAATCTTTAAACCTCGGGCTACACCACGGGCAAAGGCTGTTTTGCCAGCACCCAGGTCGCCGTTAACTAAAATAACAGCACCGGGGAAAAGCAGTTCTCCCAAAGCCTTGCCCAACGCCTCAGTTTCTGCCTCGCTGTATGTAGTAATTATCTTTTCCATGACTTTTCACCTTTAAAAATGCTTAAACCCTGTAAACTCTATTTTTTCCCACTTGCCTTCCTTTGTAATCATCCTTATTTCTCTCTCTGCAGTTAACCTGCCCAAGGCATAAAGCGGTTGTGCAAAACGGGCCTCATAAGCTCTAGCCAGTTCTGCAAAATGCGCCGCTTTTACCGTACATAACAATTCATAATCTTCACCGCCATTTAAAGCCAATTCCCAAGCAGGTTTAGCCAAAGAGGCGGCAACTTTTACCGCCGCCGGGTGAATGGGAATTTTTTCTGCTTCAAGCAAGACACCACATTTGTTTTGCTCCAAAACTTCCAAGATATCTTTAAGTAAACCGTCGGAAAGATCAATGGCTGAAGTAACCATACCTGTTTGTGCCAACCACATGGCTTCTTCCACCCGCGGCCAAGGACGGTAATGCGCCTGCAGGGCAGCCGTCCGTACAGCCTGTGAACACTGGATTTTGTGGGTAAGTAAGAGCAAACCTGCCGCTGAGGCGCCTAAAGGACCGGTTGTGCAAACAATGTCTCCGGCAGAAGCACCACGGCGCAAAAGCGCACAGGTTTTAGGGACTTCCCCTTGTACGGTCACACTGATCACCATTGGCCCCGGTGAAGCCACAAGATCACCGCCGCAAATGGTAACGTTAAAACGTTCTGCCAGTTCCAGCATGCCTTGGTAAAATGCTAAAACAAACTCATGCTCCGTTTCCGGCGGCAGTGCCAAAGCCACATAAGCATGTCGCGGCTTGGCCCCCATGGCGGCAAGGTCACTTAAATTAACGGCCAAGGATTTATAGCCCAAATCTTTTGCCGTAATTTCAGGCAGTAAAAAGTGGATTCCCTCAATGAGCATATCTTTGCTGGTAGCCAACCAGCAGTCTGCACTTACCGGCGTCAATGCAGCATCATCCCCAATACCGATCACCTGCTTATCCGCCGTTTTTGCCACCAGCGCTGCAATTTCATTTATTAAGGCTCGCTCGCCGATTTTCCCAATTTTCATGCTTTACCACCTATTTCCTCATTATAGTGTTTTATATCGTAAAAAACAAGCATTTTACCTCATCTCTATCTTTTATCATGCCAAAATTTGGGCTAAGGGTGAATTCAACACAGAAATTTTTCGCTCTGAGCTTAAAATCTAAAAACGGTCTGAAGCCCCTCTCTTTCTTAGCTCTAAAAAGCAACTGTAAAAAGTATTACAGCATATATATAAAGAAATCAATACTCTTGCTTTGGAAAGGATTAAATGTTTGGCCAAAAAACAAAAAATACCGCCGCATTTACTGTATGGAGTTCGGGCAGCGGACTTTCACCGCCAAGCTATCGCCCATGCCGGGCACACGTAAAAAAAGGCTTGTGTTTGCCTTGAGGCACACAAGCCTTTATATTATGCTTCTTATTCTTCCGGATAATTTTCCCGAGGTGTATAATGAGTATGCAAGAGTTTGTGCGCTTTGTCACTGCCCGGACTGCCGAAATATATTTCATATAGTCTTTTTACAGTTGGGTTTTCATGGGATTTGCGTATGGGTAAATTTTTATCCTCTTCATAGAGGACTTTTGCCCGCTCGCTTCTGATGTCAACCCAGCTACGCACTTGCGAGGGCTGAATGGGCTGTCCTCCCCCTGCTACGCACCCACCGGGACAAGCCATAATTTCAATGAAATGATACTCGGCTTCTCCAGCCTTGACCCGCTCCAACAATTCCCTAGCATTACCAAGGCCATGGGCAACAGCCGCTTTAATTTTCATCTCGCCCACATCCACAGTTGCTTCTTTAATGCCTTCCACTCCCCGTACTGCTGCAAAATCAAGTGTTTCCAAAGGTTTGCCGGTCAGTATTTCCGCCACTGTACGTAAAGCGGCTTCCATCACGCCGCCTGTGGCACCGAAGATGACGCCTGCGCCGGAAGCATCACCCATGGGGTCATCAAAATGCTCCCAGGTGGTTTCAGTAAAATCAAGACCTGCTTCTTTAATCATACGTGCAAGCTCCCTGGTGGTCAAAACTACGTCAATATCGGGGTAGCCACTGGAAGTCATTTCCGGCCGCGTGATTTCAAATTTCTTTGCCGTACAAGGCATGATGGAGACCACAAAAATTTTCGCCGGGTCAATACCCATTCTTTCCGCATAGACAGTTTTCAGCACCGCCCCAAACATTTGCTGCGGTGATTTACAGGTGGAAAGGTTATCTAAAAATTCCGGGAAATTATGTTCACAGAATTTAATCCAGCCGGGACTGCAGGAAGTAATGAGCGGAAGTTTGCCACCGTTTTTCAGCCTGTGCAAAAGCTCCGTCCCTTCTTCCATAATGGTCAGGTCCGCGGCGGTATCAACGTCAAAGACTTTGTCAAAGCCCAGATTATGCAGCGCCGTAATCATATTGCTGGTAACAGGCGTACCCATGGGGAAACCAAATTCTTCTCCTAAAGCCGCCCGGATGGCCGGCGCCGTAATGGCAATTACATGCAAATCTTTATCGGCCAAAGCAGTCCAGGCTTTTTCCGTATCATTCTTTTCCCGCAAGGCCCCTACGGGACAAATTGTAATGCATTGGCCGCAATTAACACATGGCACTTCATTTAATGATTTTTCATAAATGGGTGAAACAATTGTGTCAAAACCACGTTCTACCACATCAATAACAGCAACTGTTTGCACATTTTTACACATGCTCACACAACGGCGGCACAAAATACATTTGTTGGGATCACGCACAATGGCAGGTGAAAAATTGTCTAAAGGACGTTTATATGTCTCACCTTCATAGGGCAACTCTTCAATTTGCAGTTTTTCTGCCAGCTTTTGCAGCTCACAATTTCCGCTGCGCACACAGGTCAGACAGTTACGATCATGATTTGAAAGAATTAACTCCAGCGTTGTTTTTCTGGCTTCCCGGACCTGCGGTGTTTGTGTATATACTTCCATACCGTCGGAAACAGGATAGACACAAGCTGCTTCCAATTTTTTGCCGCCTTTAATTTCCACTAAACACATACGGCAAGCACCAATTTCATTAATATCCTTGAGAAAACATAAGGTGGGAATTTCTATATTTGCTTCCCGTGCCGCTTGCAATACTGTGTAATCCTTTGGCACCCGCACTTTTTTATTATCAATGGTTACTGTAACCATTTCCATATTTTGCTCGCTCCTTTCCTTATTTTTTGCTGATGGCTTCAAAGGGACATTTTTCTATACAAGTTCCGCACTTAATACATTTTTCCTGAATAATCACAAAGGGACCTTTCTTCCTCTCACCTTCAATTGCTCCCACAGGACATTCTTTGGCACAAAGGCCACAGCTTCGACAAATTTCTGCATCAATCACATAATCCAAAAGAGCTTTGCAAGAACCGGCCGGGCATTTTTTCTCCCTGACATGTGCTTCGTATTCATCTCTAAAATATCTTAATGTACTTAAAACCGGGTTTGGTGCTGTTTGCCCGAGACCGCAGAGCGCGGCTGCTTTAATATTTTTTGCCAGGGATTCCAGTTTTTCAATATCGCCCTCTTCGCCTTTACCTGCTGTAATTTTATTTAAAATCTCCAACATCCGTTTTGTACCGATGCGGCAGGGCGGACACTTACCACATGACTCATCTACGGTAAACTCCAAGAAGAAGCGAGCAATGTCTACCATACATGTATCTTCGTCCATGATGATCATACCGCCCGAACCCATCATGGATCCCAGCTCAACCAATGTATCGTAATCGATTGGTGTGTCTATATGGCTGGCAGGAATACAGCCGCCGGAAGGACCGCCTGTTTGCGCCGCTTTAAATTTTTTCCCATTGGGAATTCCGCCGCCAATGTCATAGATAACTTCACGTAAAGTTGTACCCATGGGAATTTCCACCAGGCCGGTGTTATTGATCTTACCGCCCACGGCGAAAACTTTGGTTCCTTTGCTTTTTTCCGTGCCGATTTGCGTAAACCACTCGGGACCGTTAAGGATAATGGGGGGCACATTGGCATAAGTCTCCACATTATTCAAAAGTGTAGGCTGGCCCCAAAGACCTTTAACGGCAGGGAAAGGCGGCCTGGGTCTAGGCTCTCCCCGTTTACCTTCAATGGATGTCAAAAGCGCCGTTTCTTCACCACAAACAAAGGCACCGGCACCCAATCTAATTTCTAGATCAAAGTTAAAACCTGTATTTAAAATATTTTCCCCCAAAAGTCCATACTCTTTGGCCTGTTCAATAGCAAGCCGTAGCCTTTTTACTGCAATGGGATATTCAGCCCTGATATAAATAAAACCTTTGTCTGCGCCAATGGCATAGCCGGCAATGGCCATGGCTTCTACTATTGAATGCGGATCCCCCTCAAGAATACTTCTGTCCATAAAAGCGCCCGGGTCTCCTTCATCGGCGTTACAGCAAACATACTTCTGCTCTGATTCCGCTTTAGCGGCAAATTCCCATTTCAGACCGGTGGGGAAACCTGCACCGCCGCGGCCGCGCAGTTGAGATTTTTTCAAAAGGTCAATAACATCGGCAGGTTTCATTTCCGTCAGTACTTTAACCAAAGCTTTATAACCGTCAAAGGCGATATATTCATCAATATTTTCCGGATTAATAATGCCGCAATTGCGTAAAGCAATACGTTTTTGCCGTTTAAAGAAATCCACTTCATCTACAGATCTAATACCCTCAGCTTCCGGTTCGCCGTATAAAAGTCTCTTGACGATTCTACCTTTCAATAGATGCTCCGAAACAATTTCCTCCACATCTTCCACTTTCACCATGCTGTACATAGTACCTTCAGGATAAACAACAATGTTAGGGCCGTTTTGACACAAACCTAAACAGCCTGTTCTAACCACTTTAACTTCATGCTGCAGCTGGTTTTCCTGCAGTTGTTTTTCCAACTCGCGCAATACTTCTTCGGATTTATTGCTAGAACACCCTGTACCGCAGCACACCAATACATGTGCTCTATATATTTGCATTAATAAAACCTCCCGGTTTTAATTAATTTGTCTAATGAGAAAATTTAAATTATTTTACCCCTTCTGCTTCACCGATGGTTAAATCACGGCAAACTCTGCCGTTAACAATATGTTCCGCAACTACGCGTACTGCTTTTTCCGGAGTCATTTCCACATACGTTACTTTACTGCCATCCGGGCTGATTACTTCCACGATGGGCTCAAGGCGACAGACACCGATGCAGCCTGTCATGGTCACCTGCACGTCATGAAGATTGCGTTTTTTCAATTCTTCCACAAAGGCTTGCATCACCGGCCTGGCCCCGGCAGCAATGCCACAAGTCGCCATGCCTACTACAATTCTGTAACCGTCTTTATTTTTGCGCAAACCAATCTCTTCCAAAGTTTTCTTTCTAATTTCCTCCAACTCAGCAATTGACTTCATCCAATACACCTCCAAAAATTGCTTTGAGACTATCTGTGAGATAGTCTTTTATCCAATTTAAGACTTCTGCGTGATTTAGCGGAATATCTCCCAGGTGCTTGCGAATCTCTGCCAATTGCAATTCTCGAGAAGCAGTTTGATTAGAAAAACAGACTGCCAGGTCCAGGTCTGGATGAGCCGTTACCACCATCACAACGGTGTCGGCAATATCGCCCAGCGGCGGACGATCAATATGGGAAAGACCAAAAGTAGCTTTAAGTTTTGTGCCGCGTCCTTTAACTGACTCTATAATTAAATCACCGCCGGAGCGTTTGGCCGCCTCTTTTAGTAATGGCAGCCCCAAGCCGACAGGACGCGTTTTTCTGGTGGTGACAAAAGGATCAAAAACGCGCCGGAGCAGTTCTGCCTCCATACCGCTCCCATTATCTGTCACAGTTAAGTAGAGCAAATCTTGAGACGGTAGTGCACCAACGTGTATAGAAATTTTTGTAGCTTTAGCAGTTAGTGAATTTTGTAGAATGTCCAGTAGATGCAAAGAAATATCCCGCATCAAGCCCACACCACGCAAAAAATTTATCTTATTGGTATTTTTTCAAGATCTTTTCTACTTCACTTGGTTTCAGACCGCCGTAAACATCATCATTGATCATAACCACCGGGGCCAGGCCGCAAGCACCGACACAACGACAGGCTTGCAAGGAAAACTTGCCGTCTTCTGTACAGCCGCCAACATCAATGCCGAGTTTTTCCTTAAATTTTTCCAGGATAAGATTGGCTCCTTTCACATAGCAAGCCGTCCCCAGGCAGACCTGAATCTGATACTGTCCTTTTGGCTCCAGGGAAAATTGCGTGTAAAAAGTAATCACTCCGTAAATTTCGCTCATAGGGATCTGCAGTTCTTGGGAAATTCTTTTCTGCACATGAAACGGCAGATAACCATAGATCTCCTGGGCTTCATGCAGTACCGGAATCAGTGCTCCTTTTACTCCGCGATACTTTTTGATAACCTCTGTTAGTCTTTCTTCCCTTTCATCCACATACTCTTTGCTGCAGCTGCAGGTTGCACTCACTAGAATCCCTCCTAAACATATATGTTAACTTTTTCACATAATAAACTGTCAAAAAATCCTACAAAAAATTATGTAGAATTTTTTAACATAGTTAACCACCGTTAAGCTTGTTTAGTAAGCAGGGGATGCTTTTTTCTTCTAGCTCGATGGAACCGGTGCATTTCACCATCTCCTCCAGCCGGTGAGCATCCGACGATTGAATAAATCGATAAGCTTGCAAGTGCGGATGCAGTACTAAAAATTCTTTAACACGGCAAGCTGCAGATAGTTCCAGATAATGAAAATCTAAATCCGGCGGGATAAAACCTAAATTGGACAGCAAGCTGTTTGCCCGCCTGTCAATATGGGCAGGGATGGCGGCACCACCTAAAGTCCGCACCAACCGCACCGTTTCCTCTAAACTGAATTGCACGGCAGTAAGCAGCAAACGTGATTCAGCACCGATGATTTCATCAGCTGCATTGAATAAAAGCTGTTTGCCAAGGATATCTTCCCGGTTTTTTCGCTGCGGCAGAGCAGCATACACATATGTCTGCAAAAGCCGCGCCTGCTTTAAATCCGGCAGCAGGCAAACCAGATGGACTTCTTCCGCCGTTTCTATTTCCATACCGGGAACTACAAGTATATCCCTTAACATGCCGCAGTGCATGACAGCCTCGCAATTACCGGCGGTATGATGATCGGTAATAGCAATAATATCCAGTCCATGCACGGCTGCCATATTGACAATATTATTTGGTGTCATTTCCTCCTCGGCACACGGCGACAAAGCGGAATGAATGTGCAAATCAATGTAATACTTCATAAATTCTCCAGCAAAGTTCAGCCGCAGTTAAATCAGACCCAAGCAGGATCACGCCTTCTGCTTCCGCTTTGGCCAGTGTTGCGGCTTCTACTGCAATACCCTCCGGGATAATGATACAGGCAAGCTCCGCCAATACTGCCACTGCCACAATATTGACATGAGTATGTACGGTGACCCAGGCGTCATTTTTTTTGGCATGGGACATGACCCAGCTTAACAAATCCCCGGTGTACACGCCCGTTACTTTTTTTGTGGCTTCAGTTTTTGTTAAAAGGCGCAAATTTAGCTTTGTCGCCAGTTCAGCCACCGTCATTTCCTTCCCTCCTTGCCCTATTCTCCCCCTTGCCGTTAGTTTGCCCTTTATCCAGAACCGGTGGCATTTTTGCTTCCAGTTCCATCATTTCCATAGCTAAAGCGCGCACCTTTTCACGCAAAAGGAAAATACAATCTGTTTCATTGGCAATTTCCCGGACAATATCCTCTGCCAAGGCTCTACAGCTGGGAGCACCGCAGGAACCACAGTCCAGTCCCGGCAGCTTTTCATAAATTTCCTCCAATGCTTCTAGTTTTTTCATGGCTTTATCCAAATCATCGTCCAGTTTCATTACCGGTCGATGCTCTATATCCAAGGTCCACATCAACTCATCATGTCTGGGTATAGTAATGGCAATATCTTTATTTTTGGCCTTATCTATATGTTTTTTCAGTCTTGTTTTAGCTACAAAGGCATTTTGCACCGTCAACGGTCCGCCCAAACAGCCGCCGTAGCAAGCCAAGGCTTCTACAAACTCCACATCTTCAAGCTGGCCGTTTTCAATCTCTTCCAAAATGGTTAAAACATTTTGGATCCCATCCACAGCTAAAAACTGTTCCGTACCCAAAGCCAGGCCTTCACCGCCGGAACTGGCCCAACGGATGCCTGCATAACCTGCCTGTTCCAGTGTTTCTGCCCCCATACCTTTCTCCAAGACTGCCACCACTTTCAGGTACACATCCTGCATGGACAATACACCGTCCACATGTGATTTTACTTTTCCATAAGGGGCTTTGACACTGGTTACTTTAGCTGCACAGGGAGAAATAAAAAATACGCCTATATCACTGTCTGCAAGGTTTTGTGTTTCTGCTGCCTTTTTTCGGGAAATGGCAGCCGCCACTTCCATGGGAGACTCCAATTTTAACAAATTATCGATTAAGCTAGGAAAACGGACCTGAATTAGGCGCACTACAGCCGGACAAGCTGAGGAAATTACAGGTTTTTTTAATTTTTCCCGCTGAAAAAGCTTTTTCGTTGCCTCTGTGACAATTTCCGCTCCTCGAGCCACTTCATATACTTCATCAAAGCCGATTTGCAAAAGCGCTGCCAAAATATCGCTGCGGGAATAGTCTGTTTTAAATTGGCCGTAAAAAGACGGTGCAGGCAAAGCTATTTTATATTTATACGCATTTAATTTGGCAAAATCATCGGTAATGGCTTTTTTGGCATGGTAAGGACAGACGCGTAAACATTCCCCACAATCAATGCAGCGTTCTTCAATAATACGCGCTTTACTTTTCCGGACGCGGATTGCCTCTGTGGGGCATTTTTTAATACAATTTGTGCAACCACGACATTTTTCTTCGTCCAGCGTCACGGAATGAAAATATTTTTTCACTTCCAGCACCCTTTTCTTACATTATCCCTTCTCAAGGTACAATGTGTTACAAATAAACAATAATGGTTACCACTGTACCCTGCCCTACCGCCGACTCTATTTCTAAAAGATCCGCATGCCTTTTCATATTGGGCAATCCCATCCCGGCACCAAAGCCCATTTCTCTGATTTTTTCCGGCGCCGTTGAGTAACCTTCCTGCATCGCCAATTCCAAATCGGCTATCCCCGGTCCCTGGTCACGCACAACAACCACGACTTTTTCTTGATCAATAGTAGCCGCTAGCGTACCCCCACCGGCATGGATAATAGCATTAATTTCTGCTTCGTACATGGCAACCGCAGTCTTTTTTACCACTGCCGGTTTAAGGCCCAGCTGGTTTAGTGTTTTTTTCACCTTGCTGGAAGCTTCTCCCGCCAGGGCAAGGTCATTGCCCGGCAGTTCAAAATGAAGTTGGATGGATTTACTCAATCCCGAATACCCCTTTTAGTTAGCCCCAGATTATACAGCTTACCGCAGGAAGTAAACATGGATTCTTTTGTGGTAAGAAGGGTAATACCTTTTTCCGCAGCCATCTTGAGCATGGTTGCATCCGGTTTTTTCCCCCTCACCAACACTACTGCCTTAATATCCAACATTTCTGCAGTGCGAATAACTTGTGGACTGACAAGGCCGGTTAGCAAGAGCACATTATCTTTGGCATAAGCCATAACATCACTCATGAGATCAGCCCCACAAGCTGCTTCTATTTCCAGATCTAAACTATCACCTTCTACTTCAATTTTAGCTTCCAATACTTGCGCAATTTCTCTAATTTTCATCTATACAGCTCCTTTTGCCCCTTAAAACCAACAATACTTAAAATATCGTGAAAAATTTAACTAAAACGGTTAAAAAAGCTAACATTACCATTATTTTTATGATAAACTTTCTTTCTATCTCTGTCAATAAAAAAGAAAAACTGTAAATTAAAAGTATAAGTCACGTTTTCCCTGTTCAAGCTGCTGTAATCGCTCTTTTGTCAGGGCCCGGATCGTTTCATCTTCTATCTGCAGCAAATGGCGGTTAATTACTTTTTCCCCCAATTGACGCATTTCAGGTGAGGCATAATCCAGTAAATATTCTTTAAAGGTTAAAATGGCATTTGGTTGGCAAACATTTTGAATTTGCCCTGTTTTCGCCAGTGCCATAAAACGATCTCCCGTCCGCCCTTGACGATAACATGCAGTACAAAAACTGGGCAGGTAACCTGAAGCACAAATACTGGTTAGCACTTCATCCATACTGCGCGTATCTTCCACGACAAACTGTGGTGATCCTTCCTCTGCCTCTTCATCGCTGCCGATCCTTTTTTGCTTTTCCATATAACCTCCCACACCGGTGGAACTGGCGGCAGAAACTTGCGAGATACCGTAATTTAAAAGCCGATCACGAAACTCCGGCGTCTCGCGGGTAGAAAGAATTAATCCTGTATAAGGTACGGCCAAGCGCAGGATGGCAACTATTTTGGCGAAATCTTCATCACCGACTAAATAGGGAAAAGTAGTCAAATCAACCCCATGGGCCGGGCGTAAACGGGGTACGGAAATGGTGTGCGGTCCCACACCAAAACGTGCTTCTAAATGTTGTGCATGCTGCAGTAAAGCCAACACTTCAAATTTGTAATCATAGAGGCCAAAAAGAACTCCCAAACCGACATCATCAATGCCACCTAGCATGGCCCGGTCATGAGACGTGGTATGCCAGTCATAATCGGCCTTTGGGCCTGCAGGATGCATTTTGGCATAAGTATCCCGGTGGTATGTTTCTTGGAAAAGAATATATGTGCCAATTCCTGCAGCTTTAAGGCGCCGGTACTCGTCGATGGTGGTGGCGGCAATATTGACATTAATGCGCCGAATACTGCCATTCTCAAATTTGATACCGTAGATGGTTTCAATACAGTCCAAGACATATTCCAGTGGACATTCCGTTGGATGTTCTCCCGTTTCCAAAGCCAAACGTTTATGCCCCATACTCTCCAGCAGTTTTACTTCCTGAATTAATTCTTCACGGGTAAGTTTCCGTCGCTTAAATTTATTGTTTCTTTGGTAACCGCAGTAGCGGCAACTATTAACACAAAAATCACTGACATAAAGGGGAGCAAAAATTACGACGCGCTGACCATAAATACGCTGTTTAACTTCTTTGGCTGCAGCAAAAACTTCATCTAGCAATTCCCCATCGGTAATCTGCAGCAACACCGCCACTTCCGGCAGTGTTAAACCTTGCGCTTGTCTTGCTTTCTCAATAATGGCCATTATTTCTTCTTTGGAAGCATTTTGGGCAGCTGTCAATAATTTTTCTATTTCTTCTTCCCGAATAAATGCGGCTGCCTCCCACTCCTTTGCTCTTTGAGTATTTTTTCCCATTTCTGCATCTACCTTTCTTTATATATTTGCGGGAATAACTGCCGGCCAATCTCGGGAAAAGGAGACAGAGCACGCGGCAGAATTCCCAAGAGATGGGCAATGGCTACTCCATAATTGACGATGGGAACACCGGCTTCTCTTGCTTGGGCAATGCGAGATAGCATGGCCCGCCTGTTAATCATACAACCGCCACAGTGCAAAATCAGTTTATATGCAGGCAGCTCTTCGGGAAAAGAGCCCCCGCTAGAAAAAGCAAATTGTAACTTGCCACCCACCTTCCGCTCTAATAAACGTGGCAGTTTAACCCGCCCAATATCATCTTCAATGCGGTGGTGTGTGCAAGCTTCCGACACTAAAACTTTGTCGCCCGGACGTAATTGCTCAATTGCCTTTGCACCGGCGGCCAAAGTTAATAAATCCCCCTTTTGTCGCGCAAAAAGAATGGAAAAGGAAGTTAAAAGCACATCCGGCGGTGTTTGCGCTTCCACCTTGGCAAAGACTTGCGAATCGGTAATGACAATTCTCACTTTCCTCCCCTGAAGGGCGCTTTGTAATTTATCTTCTTTACATACAACAGCAAGGGCATTATGGTCTAAAAGATCCCGCAAAGTTTGCACCTGCGGCAAAATCAGCCTTCCTTTTGGTGCCGCCTTGTCAATGGGCACAACCAAAACAGCCACCTCACCGGGCTCCAGTAAATCTCCCACCAAAGGCCGCTCATCCCAGTCAGCAGGAGCCGCTTGGATTAAAGCAATTTTTAATGCGGTAATGCCCTCTCCGGTTAAAGCACTGACAGGAACGGCGGGTATTGCCAATTCTTTTAGTTGCTTTGCTAAATCTGCAACAAATTCTTGTTGATCAATTTTATTCACTGCAGCCACTACAGGCAGTTTCTTTTCTTTACAAAGCAAAAGAAATTCCCGCTCTTGGACAGTCAGCGGACAGCCGGCTTCCAACACTACAAGCACCATCTCTGCCTGTTGTAAAATTTGGCGAGAACGCTTAACCCGCAATTCTCCCAAGCTGCCCTCATCATCTAAACCTGCCGTATCAATTAAGACAACAGGTCCAAGGGGGGGAATTTCCATGGCTTTAAAAACAGGATCAGTAGTTGTACCGGGGATAGGTGACACTAAAGCGATTTCCTGGCTGGTGATGGCATTAATTATACTGGATTTACCTACATTGCGACGACCGAACAAAGCAATGTGCAGGCGGTTTCCTCTGGGTGTTGTCTGCAAAAAAGGCACTCCTTCCTACACTTAACTTACAGCCTGGCAGAATTTTTCTTTGGGGCTATGTCCCTGATCCGTAGCAATTTTTCTGCCCAAAGCCGTAATCATTTCCACAATTTGCTGCCGGCTCTTTACAGGTGTATCCTTAACACCGGCTTTATGGGGATAAATGGCATAAAGTTGCCTGTACTTACGGGGCGTTACATTGGGCATTATCACATTGGCACCGCAGCGCAGCGCTTGCGCTCTAAAATCATTTCCCACGGTGGCTAAAGCAGTGGTTGCGGGAAGATGAGCAAGGGGCAAAAGCAGTCGCAAAACAGCCACCATTTTTAATACCATTTCCGCCGAACCTTGAGGAAAGGACATCAGGGGTGTATCAGGATGGGGAATAAAGGGACCGATTCCGGCCATTTCCACATCCAATGCTTTTAAGAAAAGCAGATCATCTGCCAATGATTCCAGGGTCTGTCCCGGTAGTCCCACAATACAACCGGAACCTACTTGATACCCTAACCTGCGCAAATGTATGAGAGCCTCCAGTCGTTCAGAAAAGCTGGAATCAGGATGCAATGTTTGATATAAAGCCGGATCGGCAGTTTCATGTTTGAGAAGATATCTATCTGCCCCGGCTTCACGCCAGAGGCGGTATTCTTCGAAGCTCCTTACCCCGCAGCTTAATGTCACAGCAAGGCCAAGTTTTTTTATGCGACGCACCAAATCGGCAATTTTATCTGCATCGTAGTAAAAATCTTCACCTGACTGCAACACTATTGTGCGGTAGCCTAAAGCATAGGCACCTAAAGCAGCTTGATAAATTTCCTTCATTGACATACGATAACGTTTTAGTTTTTTATTTGCACACTGCAAACCGCAGTAGCTGCAGTTGCGCCGGCAGTAATTGGAAAATTCAATCAGCCCCCGCAGGTGAACTGCATCCCCCAGATACTTTTCACGGACACGATTTGCGGCTACAAAGAGACTGTTTTTGTGGAAAAATTCACATGAAAGCAGAACAATAATTTCTTCTCTCGTTAATTCATGTTTTCTTACCGCTTTATCAATAACTTTCTGTATATTTTGTTTCATATAAATCACCCTTTGCTTTATCGGGCATCAATTCACTATACTTGTATATCCAAGAAGATGTATAAAAACTAGCCTGCTTTTTTGGTAATTTTTGCAAAAACGCTTACCCTGCACAACGGCAAAAGGTAAGCGTCCACTGCTTGTTTTCAACTTCTTTTTTTGGTGAGTAAACTATTTTGGCGCAGGATTGCTAAAAATTTCACTTGTGATGTGGTATAAAAATAATTTATTGCTTTAATTTTTTTATACCATAAACAACCAATAGTGTCAATCTGTTTTAACACCATATTAAGAAGTTTTTTCATGTTAGCGTCATTTTATCTGCTCCTCATGCTCTTACTAATTTCCCCAGTGTTAAGGGGTAGAAACTTATTTTATTTCTGCCGGTCATGCAAAAACTGTAACATGTATTTTCCTAATGGCATATTGTGAATTAGCTTTGGCGAAAGATGTTGCCTCAGAGTAGATTTATGACCGACGGGAGGATTTTTATGAACAGAAAATTAATTCCCCTAAATCAGGTACCGACAGGCTTTTACGGTAAAGTAAAAAAACTAATTGCCGAAGGTCAGGCACGTCGCAGATTGCTTGATTTAGGCTTAATTAACGACACTGTGGTCGAAGTTTTAAGAAAAAGTCCGGCAGGAGATCCCACAGCATATCAAATTAGAGGTGCCGTCATAGCATTGCGGGCAGAAGAAGCAGCAAAACTTTTTGTGGAAATCATACATGATTAAAATAAAAAACAATTTATAAAGAAAGGAAAGTTCCGCTCCATGGGCTTAACACTCCAATCTACGGGCGCAAGCATCTTAAAAGAAATGTTTGCTGTGCAAACAGACTCACAGGCCGATTTGATTGTGGCCTTGGCGGGTAATCCCAATACAGGCAAAAGCACCGTTTTTAACAGCCTCACCGGCCTTAAACAGCATACGGGAAACTGGCCGGGCAAAACTGTCACTAATGCCCAGGGCAAATATACTTATGACGGAGATAAATATATCCTTATTGATTTGCCCGGGACATATTCCTTACTGGCAAATTCGGTGGAAGAGCAGATTGCCAGGGATTTTATTTGCTTTGGGCAACCCCATGTTACCGTGGTGGTGGCGGATGCCACCTGCTTGGAAAGAAATTTAAATTTGGTTTTACAGATTATGGAGATAACCGATAAAGTAATCCTGTGTGTAAATTTAATGGATGAAGCCAGAAAAAAAGGTATTCACGTTAATTTAAATAAGCTGTCTACTTTGCTGGGAATTCCTGTTGTCGGCACCGCCGCCAGAACGGGTGAAGGCTTATTGGAGTTAAAGGAAACAATAAAATCTGTTGCCAAAGGGCAGATTCAGACAAGACCAAGGCACATCGAATACGACCGCTTATTACAAGAAGCAGTTGAGCAAATTGAACCCCGTGTGCATGCATTATTAGGAGATAAAATTAATAGCCGTTGGGTGGCATTACGCCTTTTAGACTCGGATCAAGCTCTCTTTGAAGTAATGGATCATTTTTTCAATTTTGTTTTATCCGCAGATGAAGCCTTGGCGGAAAATTTAGCGAAAGCACAGCTGTTTTTAAAAAAGAACCACATAGATCTTAATGAATTGCGCGACCGTATAGTTGCTTCTCTCATTAAAACAGCGGAAAAAATTAGTAAGCAAGTTGTTATCGTGGAAAACAAAAATTATAACTACTTCGACCGTACCCTAGACGGAATTTTAACTTCCCGTTTTTTCGGTATCCCCATTATGATTGCCCTTTTGGGTGTTGTTTTTTGGCTAACAATCAAAGGGGCAAACTACCCTTCTGCTCTCCTGGCCACTATTTTCTTTCACGTGGAAAGATATTTAACCTTTTTTTTACATTGGCTGGGCGCACCCGCTTTAGTACACGAGATTCTCATTCATGGTGTTTATCGCACTTTAGCTTGGGTTGTTTCCGTCATGTTGCCGCCGATGGCTATCTTTTTCCCCCTCTTTACCCTCCTGGAAGATCTGGGGTATTTGCCGCGGGTGGCATTTAATTTAGATCACTATTTTAAAAAAGCCTGTGCACACGGCAAGCAAGCTCTGACAATGTGCATGGGATTTGGGTGCAATGCTGCCGGTGTAATTGCCTGCAGGATTATTGATTCTCCCCGGGAGCGTTTGCTTGCCATTCTTACCAACAATTTTGTTCCCTGCAACGGACGTTTCCCTACTTTAATAGCCCTGGCCGGCATTTTCCTGGTGGGAAGCGCCGGTATTTTTAGCTCTTTGGCGGCAACAATTGCCGTTTTGTCTACCATCATTCTGGGCATCCTGCTCACTTTTCTGACTTCCAGGCTTTTGTCCTCTACTATTTTAAAAGGCCTGCCTTCCTCCTTCACTTTGGAACTGCCGCCTTATAGAAAACCACAGATCGGCAAAATTATTATCCGCTCCATCTTTGACCGCACGCTTTTTGTCCTCGGCCGTGCCGTGGCCATTGCCGCTCCTGCAGGTTTAATTATTTGGGTCATGGCTAACTTTTCCGTGCAGGGGCAAAGCTTGCTTGCCCATTGCGCTCAATTTTTACACCCCTTTGCCCAACTTATCGGTTTAGACGGTTATATTTTAATGGCTTTTATTTTAGGCCTGCCGGCCAACGAAATTGTCATCCCCATTTTAATTATGGGATATATGGCGGAAAGCTCCATGCTTGAGTTGGATAGTTTGTTGGAATTAAAACAATTATTTTTAGATCACGGTTGGACGTGGGTAACGGCAGTTTGTATGATGCTGTTTACACTTAACCACTGGCCTTGCGGCACGACCCTTTGGACCATACGCAAGGAAACGCAAAGCTTCAAATGGACGCTACTCTCCTTCATTATTCCTACCGTGACCGGGATAATAATTTGTTTTCTTGTGGCTCAAGGGGCCCGCATCCTAGGACTGGTATAACATGGCTGCAAATGCACACAGACTGGATACGCCTATTTGTTTCAGTCTTTTCAACACTGCCGGTAACCGGCAGTGTTTTTTATAAATCTCGAAGAGTAGAAGTCATTAGTGACAACTTTTTAGCATAGTCTAAAATTGTAAGGTTCCACTAAGCGAAGAATGGAGGAAAAATTTTGCTTACGGAAAGCATGGAAGATTATTTGGAAATGATTTATCGCTTGATTAAAGAAAAAGGGTATGTACGTGCCGTTGATATTTCAGAGGCACTGCAATTTCAGGCTTCTAGCGTAACGAAAATGATACAAAAGCTTGACGAAGCCGGCTTTATTAAATATGAAAAATACCGGAATATTGCGCTTACCCCCTTGGGAGATAAATATGGCAAATTTTTAGTTTGGCGCGATGCCACTTTAAAAAAATTTTTGACCATGCTCAATGCCCAATCTGGAATTGATGAACAAGTTGAGGGTATTGAGCATTATATCACTCCCAAAACCATGAAACTTATTGACAATTTAATTACATTTTTTGAGTCTAATCCTCACCTTTTACAAGCATTACACAAATTACAAGCAGAACATCAACACGAACCGGAAGATAATTTAAATTTGCTGAGGGCTTGGGAATTTAAACACAGTATAACCGATTAAAAATAATACCGGCATCCCCGGTTTTTTTTTGCATTTATTATATTACTGTAGTTTTGCCAATTGTTAAATTATTTTAAAGGCTTATGAAATTCTTAATATTCGACAAAATATAACACACTTTGCGCGCATTTTGCTTTACAATGTCCCATGGATGCGAGGATTAATCCCAAGCAAAGATTCACGCAAATTAGAAAATATAATCATCTTACGAAAATCCCTATGATTGTGCTTAAACATCTCTCCCTGCTCTCTCTTTTATGCCCAAAAGCATCTGGACTTGTGCAAAGTTGTACAAGCTTATTTTGTCGATAGTTATGGAAAAACGGGGGTCAAGCCGCTAAAAAAATCTGAGAGGTGATGTTTTTGCGTGTAGTCATGTAAAAACCGGATAGAAATTGGTTGTTTGCAGCAAACGCGGATATAACGCACGTTATCCGCCCCATACTTTTGCAGCTCTACTAAACAAACAAAAACGTTGTCAGGAGGAAACACTATGAAAAAAGTATTCGTACTTGTCATCGCCATGATTATGACGTTGGCGCTGACTACCGTTGCATTGGCAGAAGAAGCAACTGTCTATGTAACTGTAAGTGTTGACGGACAGCTCGTAGTTGCCGCTCAGCCTATCTCCCCCTCGGAAATGACTGTAGACGGCGTTTTGAGGGCAGCCCACGCAGCTTTTTTCCCGGGTGGAGAAAGCGGCTATGAAGCAGGCATTGATCCGATGTGGAACATGTTTTTAATCTCCAAAGCATGGGGCATAAACACTACTCCTTTTGTCATCCTAAACGACGCGCCTCTGGGGGCTCCGGCAAATCCTGGTACAGCCGATGTTACCCCGGTTAAAAACGGGGATAACATTATTATGTCCCTGTCCAGTGACCCGATGGTGCCGGCAAAAGCTGTTTCCCTCACAGCTTTAGTGGAGGGCGCTGAAGTAACCATTACAGCCACCGACTGGGTACTTGATTTTACCACCTTTTCTTATAGTTCCTCTCCCCTTGCCAATGCCGAAGTTATTGACCCTGAGACTGGGACTTCCCTAGGCTTTACGGATGCCAACGGTAGCCTCACCATTTCTATTCCGGAAAGCGGCGTAGTGGCCATCAACGGTCTGGCAGCTATCCCCGCAGACGGATCTTCAGCTTCTGTTCCTGGCAGTACTGGCGCTCCTGCCGCACCGGCAGCGCCCGCAGCTCCTGCCGCTCCGCAAACGCCGGCACAACCTACCGCACCGGAGGAGGATTATTCTCTGACCAGTGACAAGCTTTTAATGCAAATCGTCATCTGGGGAATCATTCTGCTGTTGCCAATTTTTCTTATCATTATGACCATCGGCAGGAAGCAGGAACATATCTACGAGCAACGAAGCAAGAAAATTTCTTAACCTCAACTCAAACAACAGTTTGGTCGTAAGCTAATGCTGTTTTAGTGGTAAAAATTATTTTGGGGGATGGTTGAAGACAATGAGAAAAATTATTCATATGTTCAAACAGATCTGGAGACTGGCAGTTCCTTACTGGTTAAAGTCTGAGGAACGCGTAGGCAGTTGGTTGCTCATGCTGGCCAGTGTCTCCATTATGATATTAACCGTGGCGGCCTCGGTACGCATGAACAGATGGTACCTGGACTGGACCAACGCATACGTGGAAATGAACTATCCTTTATGGGTCCAGCAGCTTTGGGTCTTTTTCATTGTCGGTATTGTGATGACCTTTGGTACCGGTTTCAGAAACTATATTGACCAATGGATTGCCATCCGGTGGAGAAGATGGATGACTTCCGAATTTATTGACAACTGGATGACAGATTTTAACTACTACAGAATGCAGTTTACCAAATCAACTGACAACCCTGACCAGCGTATTTCCGAGGATGTCAAAATTTTTCTTGACTACACCTGGATGTTTACTTTCAACTTGTTGCAACAGGTATTGACACTAGGTTCTTTCCTCGTTATTTTGTGGAACCTTTCCAATGATATTCCTTTAATGCTTTTCGGTCGCGACTTATCTTTCCCCGGGTATTTCATTGTCATTGCTTTAGTGTGGGCTATTTTGGGAACTTTCCTCTCCCATACTTTTGGAAAATCTTTAATCGGTTTAAACTACAACCAGACCAGATTTGAAGCTGACTTCCGTTTTTCCCTGGTGCGCGTGCGTGAAAACAGTGAGCAGATTGCCCTTTTGGGTGGCGAACAAGTTGAGCACTCACAACTGATGTCCATCTTTAACAACGTCATTGCCAACAACTTTAGAATTATGTTACGGAGAATGAAATTAACCATCGTTTCCGTAGGTTTCGATATGGCAGACGGCGTGGTTATCTCCATCCTTTTAGGCCCCTCATATTTTATGGGTGCCATTCCCGGTGGATACGGTGCCATTATGCAGATATCACAAGCTTTTGCCACCGTTTTAACCACCTTTAAGTTCTTTAAGCAAATTTATGAACAGCTGGCCCAGTGGAAAGCTGTCATTAACCGTCTCTGCGGTTTCTTGGACAGCCGTGAAGAAGCTGCTGAAATTACACGTCAATCCAAAATTGAGATTGAAGAGCGCGATATAGATGAAATTCAAGTTCCGCAAATGGATATCTTCCTTCCCACCGGTCAATTGCAAGTAACAGCTAAGGATATGGTCTTTAAGAAAGGCGAAAAAGTACTGATTAAAGGGAAAACAGGCGCCGGTAAAACCACACTCTTTAGGGTTATTTCCGGTATCTGGCCCTTTGGTAGAGGTAAAGTTGTTGTACCCAAAGGCAAAAAAGTTATTATTCTGCCACAAAGACCGTACATACCCATCGGCACGCTGGCAGAAGTTATCAGTTATCCGGAACCGCCTGAAAAATACAGCCGGGAGGAAATGGAACAAGTACTACGTGATGTTGATCTAGCTCAATTTGTGGACAGGCTGGATGAAGAAGCCCACTGGTACCGCGTCCTGTCCGGTGGTGAACAACAGAGGGTAGGAATCGCCCGGGCCATGCTCTATAAACCGGACTATCTCTTCTTTGACGAAGCTACTGCTTCCATGGACGAGCCTTCGGAAGAAGTATTATATAAAATGCTGTTAGAACGGATGAAAGATACAACCATTATTTCTATCGGACACCGCTCATCACTGGAGAAATTCCACGAAAGATTAGTGGTGGCTGAACCGCAACCAAGCGGCAACTTTAAGTTTGTGGATGTGGGCAAAGACTGGACCCCGCCGGGCAGTGAGGAAACAGTTTCCCAAAGTGGAGCATAATTAAATTTAGGGTGCCGCAAACTTTTTCCCTTTGCAGCACCCTCTTTCTTTTCCCACAATGTACATACATTAAAAAATATAGACATAACTTTTTTAATAGAGGGAAGATATATAAATTTTTTATATCCTAGAGGAAAAAAAATTTTTTTGTGGAAATTACTCCTAGGAAAAAAAATATCACAAGTAATACATTTGTATCGACATATTTAGGCACACTTTTTACTTATTTTGCTTTACAATATTGGCAATGGGAATGCAGCAAAATACCCCAAATTATTTTAGCAGGGTAGACTCACCGCATTTGACCACATTATGATATTGGTCAAAGTACCACTGCGACATTAGTTTTCGCAAATTTCAGACTTGTCGAAAGTTTTTGGTAATGCAAGGGCATTACTTAAAACTTAAATTAAATTTAACAAAGTCTGCAGTGAGGTGATGCTATTTGCTTGTATAGGGGTATTTTTTCATGGGCTGAAAATTGAAGACGCTCTAAAAAGCATGTAAAAAAATCTACTTTTAGGAGGATATCACATGAAAAAAGCACTCATACTTTCCATTGCTGTCATAATGTTGATAGCAATGACGACAGTTGCTTCGGCAGAAGATAATACTGTTTTTATTACCGTCAGTGTTGACGGGGAATTAATCATTGCTGCCCAGCCCGTCTCCCCCACGGAAATGACAGTAGACGGCGTGTTGAAAGCAGCCCACGCAGCTTTTTTCCCGGGCGGGGAAAGCGGTTATGAAGCAGGTATTGATCCCATGTGGAATATGTTTTTAATCTCCAAAGCTTGGGGCGTCAACACAACCCCATTTGTCATTCTCAACGGCGCACCATTGGGCGCTCCCGAGAACCCGGGGACTGCCGACACCACAGCAGTCAAGGGCGGTGACAACATCATCATGTCCCTCTCCAGCGACCCCATGGTGCCGGCCCGTGCAGTAGCTTTAAAGGTTTCTGTTTCCGGCGATTCGGCCACAGTTACCGCCACTGAGTGGATCTTAGACTTCACAACCTTTACCTATAGTTCTACCCCGCTGGCAAATGCCCAAGTCACTGACCCGGAAACAGGTGAAGTTTTAGGCACAACAGATGCAGAAGGCAATATTACCGTTCCTGCCACCGGTGTCGTGGCCGTGGAAGGACTTGCAGCCATTCCGGTAGACGGCAGCGCCGGTTCCGGTACTGAAGATCCGGCAGCAGCACCTGTTGCACAACCAGAAGAAGCTTTACCGATTTTTGAAGGAGACACCCTTTTACAGATCATGACTTTTGGCGGACTTGCCGTTTTTATCCCCATTATCTTTGCCATCGTTTTCATCGGTAAAAAACAAGAAGCTATACATTGGCAAAAGAGCAGAAAGATTTAGCTTTTGGGAAAGTTGTTTACGAAAGTTTAATTATATCTATGGAGGTTTATGACGACAATGAGAAAAATTATTCGCTCCTTTAAACAATTATGGAGATTGGCGGCTCCATATTGGCTCTATTCTGAGGAACGTCTGGGTAGCTGGTTACTTTTAATTGCTGATGTGCTCTTAATGGTCGTTTCCGTGATTGCTTTAATCCGTATTAACGCATGGTATTCAGACTGGACAAACGCTTATGTTAATGTTGACCGTCCGTTATGGAATCAGCAACTTGTAGTGTTCGCCCTCTTTGCCACGGTTGCCACCGTTAGTGGTGGCTTAAGAATGTATCTTGACCAATGGATCGCCATTCGCTGGCGGAGATGGATGTCTTCCCGGTTTATCGACAACTGGATGACCGATTTCAACCACTATCGCATGCAGTTTACAGGCAGCAAAATCGATAACCCTGACCAGCGGATTGCAGAAGATATTAACCGTTTCCTTGAGTTCACCTGGAGATACACCTTCCAGCTGTTGCAAAACCTCTTGACTTTAGGATCCTTTATTGTTATTTTATGGAATTTGTCTGCCACAATTCCCATGATTCTTTTCGGCAGAGATTGGTCCTTCCCCGGTTACTTCATTGTCATTGCCTTTATTTGGGCAGTCATCGGCACCTGGGGTGCACACTTTGTTGGTAAATCTTTAATTGGTATCACTTATGACCAAACAAGATACGAAGCCGACTTCCGTTTTTCCCTGGTGCAAATTAGAGAGAACAGTGAGCAAATCTCCCTGCTTGGCGGCGAAGAAGTAGAACATACCCGTGTTATGGAGATTTTCAACAACGTCATTGCCAATACTTTTAGAATGGCAATGCGGCGGATGAAACTGCAATTTATTACTTTAGGTTTCTCTTTTGCTGACGGCGTCGTCATTTCCATTCTCTTGGGACCTGCCTATTTTATGGGAGCAATTCCTGGCGGTTACGGTTCCATTATGCAGATTGCAAACGCTTTCCAACAAGTGCTGATAACCTTTAAATTCTTCCAAACCATTTACGCCGACTTGGCCGTGTGGAAAGCCGTTATCAACCGTCTTGTCGGCTTCCTTGACAGTCACGAAGAAGCAGAAAAAATCACAAAAGCATCCAATATTGTCATCAATGAGCACGATGAAGATAATGTTTCCATCCCCACAATGGATATCTTCCTACCCTCAGGCGAATTACAAGCTATCGTTAGAGATTTGCAGTTTAACCGGGGCGAAAAAGTTCTCATTAAAGGTAAGACAGGCGCCGGGAAAACAACGCTCTTCAGGGTCTTAACAGGTATTTGGCCCTTTGGTAACGGAAAAGTTCTCACCCCTAAAGACAAAAAAGTTATCGTTTTACCACAAAAACCTTACCTCCCCATTGGAACCTTGGCAGAAGTTATCAGTTATCCCGAGCCGCCTGATAAGTACAGCCGCGAAGAAATGGAGCAAGTCCTACGTGATGTCGGTCTTGAGCAGTTTGTTGATAGATTGGATGAGGAAGCTCACTGGTACCGTGTTCTGTCCGGCGGTGAGCAGCAGAGGGTCGGAATTGCCAGGGCAATGCTTTATAAACCCGATTATCTCTTCTTTGACGAAGCCACGGCAAGCATGGACGAAGATTCAGAGGAAGTTCTATATAATATGCTTTTAGAGCGCATGAAAGATACCACCATTGTCTCCATTGGCCACCGCTCATCACTGGAAAAATTCCACAAGAGATTGGTGGTTGCACAAGAGCGGCCCGAAGGTAATTTTGAGTTTGTTGACGTCACTAAAACCTGGAGACCTCCCGGCGGAAGTGATACCGTCCAAGCCCAGGAAGCATAATTTAAACTATATTCCAAAAAAACTCCGGCAGTTGAACTGCCGGAGTTTTTTCTGCAAAACATTAGCTTGTTTTTCTCAAGTTTTTCTGTTGTTTACTTTCTATAAAAACCTAAACATGTGTTAAAATCACAGCCGAGCTGCAGCTTGCTTGTGGTATGCTATGTTAAATATAAAGCAAATAATTACAAGGTCGCCTCTTCTTGGCGGAATTCTTCTGCAATTTTGGCGATCACCTTTTTCTCAATACGTGAGACATAAGAACGTGAAATACCCAAACGTTTGGCTATTTCTTTTTGTGTTTGCCGCCGTCCCATGGGTAGACCAAAACGCAGCGCAAGTACTGTACGCTCTCTTTTTTTCAGACGGCGAATAATTTTATACAGTTTAGCTTCCAGTATTTTTTTATCTACTTCGTCCAAAATTTCTTCCGCATCTGTACCCAAAATATCCATAAGAGTAATTTCATTACCTTCTTTATCGGTACCGATAGGATCCTGAAGTAAGACTTCTGCTTTACGTTTTGTGACAACGCGAAGGTGCATAAGGATTTCATTTTCTATACATTTAGCGGCATAAGTGGCTAACTTGGTTCCTTTATTGCTTTTATACGAATCAATGGCTTTAATGAGACCGACTGTGCCGATGGAGATAAGGTCTTCTTGATCCTCGCCGGTGTTTTCGAATTTTTTTATGACATGGGCCACCAGACGCAAATTACGTTCAATTAAAACACTGCGGGCTTCCGGATCACCTGCTGCCAGCCTTTCCAGGTATTTTTTTTCTTCCTCAGGGGATAGCGGTTGGGGAAAAGAATTATTGTTCAGGTAAGAAACCAGGAGCGTAATTCCACGAACAACGGTAGCGATGGCGGCAACTATACCAAGCAAAAAAGCACCCCCCACGAGATGTCCTCTTTACAGTATATGCCGCCATGTGTCAATTGTGTTAACTTTCCTGAAAATTAATGTCGCTTGAATTAGTTAACTTGGTAGCGCCGCAAACAGCAGTAAGGGCGGCAATTAATCTTTGATTGTCGGCAACATTACGTACAGCCACACGCACATAGCGTTCATTCAGCCCCGGGTAGTTCCCACAGTCGCGGATTAAAATTTTTGCTTGCATTAATTTAGCCTGCAACTCAAGGGAAGAAAACTTTTTCGTTTCCAGAAATAGATAATTTGCCGTGGGCCAAAAAGGATTAAGGCCGGGTATTTTTTTTATTGCCAGGTAAAGTTCCGCCGCTTGCCGGCTCACATATGCTACGGTTTGCTTGACATATTCCCGCTGACGTAAAACATATTGGCCGGCTAATTGAGCCAATGCATTGACATTCCAAGGGTGTTTAGAGTTAAAAATATTCTCTTTAAGATGCGCAGGTACAGTTAAAAAACCAAGACGCAGGCCGGCAATGGCGTACATTTTTGTTAAAGAACAAAGCACAAGTACGTTTTCCGGAGCAGAGTTTAACATGGTACGTTGCTGCCACTCGGGACAAAATTCTAAAAATGCTTCGTCAATGATCAAATATGCCCGGCTTTGCGCACATACCTTGCTAATTTCTAAAATTTCAAGGCGTGTCAAATTTGTCCCGGTGGGATTATTGGGATTACAAATCATCACCAGTGCCGGGCGCTTCTCGCGGATCTCTTGGCAAAAACAGTCTAGCTGCAGTCTAAAATCATCTTCCCGCCGCAGATAATGATAGATTACAGGCCTTCCTGCAGCTTGTGCTGCCTTGGCATAAAGTGTAAAGCTAGGTGCCGGAAGCAAAACAGGCCCCGGCGGGAGGCTGCGCATGAGATCATAAATTAATTCTCCTGCGCCGTTACCGGCAATCACGGTATGGTTAGGTTGAAAACATTCCTTGATGACGGCAATAAGGTCGCGGCAAGCTGGATCAGGGTAGGTTGTAATAGCGGTCAAATGTTCCATTAAATATTCCTTTAAACCCGGGGGCGGTCCTAAAGGATTGATGTTGGCACTAAAATCTATAATTTGCCCGGCTTCCAAACCATAAGCTTCCGCAGCAGAAATAAGATCTCCGCCGTGCCCAAAGGGATGCAGATCTGCTCTTTTAGACATACTATCTCCTCCAGTTTTACCTGTTCAGACTCAGACAAAAAATAATTAATGCTCGCACAGCCAAACCGCAGATTAAAAAAATCACAGAAGTTGCGCGCATTAGTTTGATAGTTTTTTCAATATCTAAAACTTGCGGTGGACATCCCTCCGGCCACAACCGCGGCCGCTCGCTGACCCGCCCAAAATAACTGCTGGCCCCCCCTAAAACAATATTAAGGGCGCCGGCCGTTGTGGCTTCTGCAAAACCACTATTGGGGCTGGCATGCAGGCGGCTGTCACGTCGCATTGCTTGCAAAGCTGCCTTTGCATCGTAGCGCAAAAAAAATGCGGCCAAAATCATGGCGGGCGCAGTGAGGCGGGCTGGCAGCCAATTGGCCAGATCATCCAATTTGGCGGCCACGCGGCCAAAATAGAGATAGCGCTCATTTTTATAACCCAGCATTGAATCCATGGTATTAATGGCTTTATAAAGCATTGCCAACGGTACTCCACCAAGTAGGGCATAAAAAAGCGGAGCAGTAACGCCATCAATCGTGTTTTCCGCCACAGTTTCTATGGTTGCCCGCACTACTTCCCCGGTTGACATGTTCTCTGTATCCCGTCCCACAATCATGGCCACGGCCTGCCGTGCCGCCGGCAAATTACCCGCTTTTAAAGGTACAAGTACCCTTTCGGCAGCCTCCTGCAGACCCCGGGCCGCAAAAGTTGTTGACAGCAAAATAATGGCCACCACAAACCCGAAAATTTTATGGACGCGCTGACAAAGAAAAAGCACACCCCAAGTTAGGGCAAAAGTTGTCAGCAAAACAAAGCAAACAAGCAAAAAACCGGCAATTATCTGCCTGCAATCAGATTTTGTTTTTGCGTAAAGGCGTTTTTCCGTCCAGATGATTAAACGGCCCATTTGCACTACCGGATGCGGGAGCCAGTCCGGATCACCCAGCAGTGCATCTATGAGAAAAGCAAGGATAATTATCAACATTTTCTCTTCCCTCCCCGCGACCGGATACAAAAAAAACCAGGCCGACGGCCTGAGAAATGCGCAAAAAAATACACGTTTCCCTTAACCCGAGGGCACGATCTTTATGATACAGGCAGGTCTCCTGGCTCCCGGTCATAATTTCAAAGCGCCTTCCCCGCCGTAACGGCCAGTGGCATCTTGCTTTGAAACTCGCGGTTACAGTGGCGGGACCGCTCAGGCTTTGCACCTGATTCCCTATTAAACTCTTGCGAGTACCTATATCGGAAATATTCTGTTTTGCTTCATAGTTTATCAGATCAGGGACACTCGTGCAATATTTTTAAACGTTTTCTTTGATAACTGTCTCCATAATATTTTTAAATACAGCTGAAGCGGTATCATTCAGCGGCCGCCACTCTTCAATAAAAACGACGGCAACCATTTGGCGTTTTTCCGTTTTTACGATGGTAGCAAACCAAGAATGATTATAATCTGTGCCGGCCACTTCAGCCGTCCCCGATTTACCGGCAGCTTGATAGAGGTGACTTTTAGCATATTGCGCCGTGCCTTCTTCGACCACGGTCATGAGCATTTTCTGCAGCGCAGCAGAAATTTCCGGTGAGATAATGCGAGCTCCATACTGTACGGGAAAAATTTTTACCGGATTACCGTTTTTATCCACAACTTTTGCCACTAGCCGGGGATAGACATCCCGGCCGTTATTGGCAATGATGGCCATGACGCGAGCTAGCTGCAGCGGAGTAGCCGCAACCTTTCCTTGCCCCAAAGCCATATTGGCCACATCGCCACCATAGAGCAAATCATACAAAGTGGGAAGATTTCCGGCGGCTTCCTGTCCCAAAGGAATACCTGTAGGCTGTCCCAATTTAAAGCGGCGCGCCATCTCCAAAACTACATCTTTTCCAAGACGTAGAGCCAAATCAATAAAATAACCGTTGCATGACAGTGCCAGCGCCGCATGCAAATCCAGTACACCATGTGCAGTATCCTGGTAACAACGAAAAACTGTATCTCCCAATTCATACCTACCTTTACAAACATATAAACCTTCCGGTTCGGGCACATTTTGCTCCAAGGCAGCGGCGGCAAGAATCACTTTAAAAACTGAACCGGTAGGATATTGCATAATGGCCCTGTTTAAATAGGGATTGTTAACCTCCAGTTGCTTTAATTCCTCTGCCGTAATGCCGCCTTGATACAGTTTCTCCACCGGCAGACGCGGATATGAAGCCAGGGCTAAAATATCTCCACTTGCCGGATCCAAAAATATCACAGCACCTTTTTTGATTTTGCCGGCAGCTACTCTTTCAACTATCTCCTGCAACTTGGCATCAATAGTAGTAATTACATTATAAGGACGGCGAAAATGCTGATACTGCCATTCCATCATCCCCAAACCCGGTACAGCTTTCCCTTTGGCATCAACAGTAACTCCCACAGCGGAAGGAGTTCCCCACAGCTCTTCATTAAAAGAGCGTTCCAATCCGCTAAGCCCGTTTTGCGGCTGCAAAGGATTGCGAGGTTTTTTAATATAACCTGTGACGTGGGTTGCCAGTGATCCTGCATAATAGCGAATTTCTTCCTGCAGAGTATAATTACTCATTACTTCTAAAGGAAGATGGTAAGCAGCAAGCTCTTCCCTGGCAAGAGCAGAAATAGGTTCCAGTTTTGCATGTAGTGATATACCGTTACGGTCAAAAATTTGTCCCCGTCCGGAAGCATAAACATACGAACCGGTCCTTTGTGCTACAGCCCGGGCGGCAAATTCTTTCCCCCGCCATAATTGTAAATAAAAAATTCTCCCCAGGAGTAACCCCACGGCTAACATAAAAACAAAAATCATCATGACAATTCTTTGCTGGCGCCACTGCCTACGCATAAAAAAGCACCTCGTGAACTTGATCCAAATATTTAGTCTGTCCACCAAGGTGCTTTCTTATACTATTTTTTTCGTCTGACGATGGCATAAGGCTCCACCGGAAAAGGTACAGGCATGGTTACATGTTCCTGCACCAGAATTGCCTCTTCAATGGCTTGTCCGGCACTGTTAATAAGGCTTTTCACTGTAAATTCCCGCGGATCTGTTTTCGGACCTACTACCTCCAACTTTTCTCCCACGGCAAACCGGTTACGCATTTCCACTACCGCTTGTCCTGTTTTTTTATCATAACTTTGGACAACCCCAACGAATTCATGGGTGGATATTTGTTCTGTGCTTTCAAAAACCTGCCCTTCCAATCCGGGATTTTCTACTAAAAAACCGGTTGAGTAAGGGCGATGACTAACGGCTTCCAGCTCTTGCCGCCATACCGGATCAACCACAAAGTTTTCCGGATCTGACCAATAGGTATCCAATGCTTGGCGGTAGACTCTGGTTACTAAAGACACATAATAAACACTTTTCATGCGACCCTCTATTTTAAAACTATTGACCCCGGCCGCTGCCAAGTCTCCTATATAATCAAGTAAACAAAGGTCGCGGGCATTTAAAATATAAATTCCCCGCTCATCTTCTTCAATGGGCATGTATTCACCCGGATGCCGTTGTTCTACCAAGTAGTACTTCCAGCGGCATGCTTGTGCGCACTGACCGCGGTTTGCACTGCGACCCTCCAAATGGTGACTTAAATAACAGCGTCCAGAATATGCCCAGCACATTGCCCCATGAACAAATACTTCCAGTTCAACGCTAGTGTGCCGCCTAATCTCGGCAATCTGCTCCAGGTTCAACTCCCTGGCTAAAATAATTCGCGAAATGCCGGCTCTCTCCCAAAAAAGTGCACTGCGCCAGTTCATGGTATTAGCCTGTGTACTTAAGTGGCATGGCAAGTGAGGTACAATTTCTTGCGCCAAAGCAAGTACGCCCGGATCGGCTAGTATTAACCCGTCTACTTCATAAGCAGCTAATTTTTTTAAATACGCCGGCAACTTTTCTATATCTTCATTATGGGCAAAGATATTGACGGTTACATAGACTTTGGCGCCGTGTTGATGAGCAAAGGCAATACCTTCCTGCATCTGGGCATCATTAAAATTACCGGCAAAGGCACGCATACCAAAACTTTTTCCCGCCAGATAAACGGCATCGGCGCCATAAAGAACGGCCATTTTTAATTTTTCCAGGTTCCCGGCAGGTGCGAGAATTTCAGGTTTTTTCATAAGCCACGCCTACCGTTTGCGATTTTCATTGGCTTTTTTAATATTGGCGTTATGCTCTGATAACGTCCGACCAAAATAATGTTCACCGGAACCGTCTCCTTTGGCCACATAATACAAGTAATCTGTCTCGGCAGGATAAAGTACGGCCATAATGGCTGCTTTACCGGGTGAAGCAATAGGACCGGGAGGCAGTCCCGGATACTTATAGGTGTTGTAAGGTGAATCCACTTTTAAATCTTCTAGGGATACAACTTGTTTATGCTTACCCAGGGCGTAAATTACCGATGCATCTATTTGTAATGGCATATTTTTTTGTAAACGATTGTGCATGACGCCGGCAATTAACTCCCGCTCGGCGGCAACTTGGGCTTCTCTTTCCACTAAAGCGGCAAGCGTCATAACATCATGAATTTCCAAGCCCAATTCCTGGCAACGTTTACGCATATCCGGAGTAAAAATCTCTTCTAGACGCCTTAACATCCGGTCTAAGATTTGTTCTGGGGTGGCATTGACGTCAAATTCATATGTGTCAGGAAAAAGGTAGCCTTCTATCGCATAACGTTGTCCTTCCCTAACCTGCCCTAGTGACGGCACTGTCTGTCTTGCCAAGCCCATAAACACATCATATTCAACCAAACCTTGCGCTTGCAGCCGTTCGGCAATTTGTTCCACATTAAAACCTTCAGGAATAGTAACGGTTACAGTCGGTCTGTAGACATTTCCTTTCCTGAGTTGCTCTAAAATCTCATCCATGGTCATGCCGAAATGAAACAAATAGTCGCCGGCCTGTAATTTCTGATCTAACCCACGGTATTTAGCATAAAGGCGGAAGACCGTGGCGTTACGAATCAAACCGTGATCGGCTAAAATTTTCGCTATCCCGGTTGAGGAAGAACCCGCCGGAATGGTAACCAAGACAGGTTCAGCAGCCATGGCAGGAACCGGTTGTAGCCACTTATGAACTTGAAAGGCAAAAACTCCTACAGCGGCAGCAAACAGGAAAAATACTATTCCCGCAGCTACCAGCAGCTTCTTCCCCTTTGTCATGCTTAAGCCTCCGTTTTTACTCCTACTCTTACTCGTCCAATCCTATGAGTTCTTCCCAAGCCGTAACTACAGCTTCCCATTCTTCATCCTCGTCCACCACAATGAGCATTTGCTGCCCATCTCCGTCTTCCTCGATGCGGAAAATCACAGCTTCCTGTTCATCGATATCATCATCGGCGGCCAATTCTTCGGTGGAAACCATAATGGCATAATCGCTGTTATTAACATTGATAATATCAAGCAGCATAAACTGATGCTCATTACCTTCTTCATCCACCAATGTAATCAGGTCATTTTGCATCTCCGTCATTTAATTATACACCTCTTTTTAAAATGGAGTAAACGCTCTTATTTTTTACTAATTTACCAATTTCTATCCATACTGGATAGTGGATGAGCTTGCAGATAGCTTTGCAATATAAGTACAGCAGCCATTTTATCAATGACTTTACGCCGCTTGCTACGGCTTACGTCCGCTGCCAGCAGGAGACGTTCCGCCTCCATGGTTGTCAAACGCTCATCCCATAATTTAACGGGCAACCCTAATTCTGCTGCCAGTCGTTCGGCAAAGGCGGCCGCCGCTTGTGCCTGTGGCCCAATGGTGCCGTTCATGTTTTTGGGAAAACCCACAACAATGGTAGACACATCATATTGCTCACTAATTTCCCGGAGTCGTTTTACATCTTCTTCCCAAGTACGACGTCTTATCACTTCCAATCCTTGTGCCGTCATACCTAAAGCGTCACTGACGGCCACACCAATTGTGCGTTCACCAACATCCAGTCCCAGTATACGCATAAATCTCCTCAACTTAATAAATTTTTAAACAAAAATCAGGGCAATAGGCACCGCAATAACCGCAAAGAATGCATTTTCCCGCATCCACCACGGCTTTTCCGTCCACAACCTGCAACGCCTTTTGCGGGCAGTGTGCCACACACTTGCCGCAGCCGGCACACCAAGCTTGTACTTGCAGGCTTCTTTTTCGCCTCCGCAATTTTTCCCCCATTGCCGGGGAAACAGGTTCCCCGACAAAAAGCGCACAATTATACTCTATCTCTTCTTTGGTAGCCATTCCCACGGCAATGGCATCTAAACAAGTCTGGTCCAAAACAAAACGTAAAGCCGCTTCGCTTTCTTTGATCAGGTGTCCGCCGCCCAATGGCTTCATGGCATAAATACCGGTACCTTTTTGATGCACTTGTTTTATGGCATAAAGCATGTCTTCCACACTACCGTCGTTTATACCAATGCCCCGCAGGTTGACCAGGGGGTGAATAATGTCAATTTCTGGCATTTCCAGCGCCGCCTTGACGGCAGCCACTGTATGACAGGAAAAACCTACAGCGCGTACAAGCCCCTTTTCTTTCGCTTCCAGCAAATATTCCAGAGCCGGGCGGTGACCGGCTAAAGTTAAGTGAGACTCTTGTTCATGTAAAAGGAAAATATCAATATAGGGAATATCCATCTCCCTTAAAGCCCGCATTAAACTTTTTTCCATGCCTTCACGTGTATAATCATAAGATTTTGATGCCAATACCGGCTGCTCTTTGCAGTGTTTTAACATTTTACGCAAATAGGGGTAAGTCTCATACAGATCAGCCGTATCAAAAAAATTAACTCCCCGCTCGTACGCATATAATAATAAATCTGCCCCCACATCCACAGGGATATTCCCCTGTAGGGGGCTTAATGTTAGTGTGCCAAAACAAAGACGGGAAACACGGATCCCCGTCTTTCCCAAAACGCGATATTCCATCTCTTCCTCCTATTTTTTATCTTTATTATCCAAGTCCAATGTTCTTAAGTACGATCCTACCAGTTCCTCCAGCAGCTCATCTCTTTCCAGCTTACGTATGAGCACCCTGGCATTTTGATGGCTCGTAATGTATGCCGGATCACCGGAAAGGAGATAACCGACGATTTGATTAATAGGGTTATATCCTTTCTCTTTCAGTGCCGCATACACCACAGCAAATACATCCCTGGCTTGATAAGCTTCATCACCTGTTCGCTTATATTTCATGGTTTGATCAAATGAACCCACAACTTCACCCCCCGTGGTAGGATCAATACTAAAGTATTCTAGGAAAGGGCAAATATTTCCTTTATTTCTGTTGCGCTTGTACAAATTCTTCTACTTTTGTCAAGGCTTCTTTAAGCTTTGCGGGGTCTTTTCCGCCTGCTTGCGCCATATCGGGACGTCCGCCACCGCCACCGCCGGCAATTTTAGCCACTTGGCCAATGAGCTTACCGGCATGGTAGCCTGCTTCTACCAAATCCTTGGTTATGGCGGCCACAAGTAAGACTTTCCCCTCGGAGACAGCGCCTAAAACTATAATACCTGACGACATTTTATTTTTCAAACGATCCGCCAAATCACGCAACATTTCCATGTTGCCGGCGCTTACTTCTGCCGCCAGCACAGGTACACCGGTTTTTTCTGAAACCAAGGAAAGAAGTTCATCCACTTTTTCTCCGGCCAATTTAAGTTGCAGTTGCTGCTTCTCCCGCTCAAGCTCCTTGTTTTCCGCCTGCAGTGCACTGATCCTGTCAAGCAGTTGTTCAGGTTTTGTTTTCAGTGCCGAGGCTGCACGTTCCAAGAGCTCATTGCGGGCTGTAAACCAGTTATAAGCGGCCTTCCCGGTAATGGCTTCAATCCGCCGTAAACCGGCACCAATACTTGCTTCAGAAACAATTTTAAACAAGCCAATTTCTCCTGTACTGCTTACATGGGTGCCCCCGCACAATTCCATACTGTAATCTCCTACCCGGATAATGCGTACAGCATCACCGTATTTTTCTTCAAATAAAGCTGTGGCACCCATTTCTTTTGCCTCTTCTAAACCGGTGACTGTTACCGTAACCGGATAATTTCCCCAGACAATCTCGTTAACCCGCGTCTCAATCTCTTTTAACTGTTCTGCTGTCAAAGCACTTAAATGGTTAAAATCAAAGCGTAAGCGGTCAGGAGCAACCAAAGACCCGGCTTGTTTCACATGCTCACCCAGCACTTCCTGCAGCGTTTTATGCAAAATATGGGTAGCTGTATGATTACGGCAAATATCACCGCGTCTTGGCGTATGCACCATGGCCTGCACCGCATCTCCCACGGAGAATGTGCCGCTGACCACAATTCCCCGGTGCACAACCACATCATCTGCCGTAACAATAGTATCAGCAACGTCAAATGTTGCCTTTTCAGCTTGAATAATACCTGTATCACCCACTTGACCGCCGCGCTCTCCATAAAAAGGCGTGGCCTTTAAAACAATTTCAACTTCCTCTTCTGCAGCGGCTTTATCCACCAGTTCACCATTTTTAAGGATAGCAAGAATTTCCGTCTTCTTTACCAAGGTATTGTAGCCCACAAATTCAGTGGTTAAACCTTTCAGCTGTTGATATGACTGGCCAGTAGTACCGAAAATATTTTCACTGCGGGCACTGCGGGCACGCCGTCTTTGCTCCTCTAAAGCAGCTTGAAAACCTGCTTCATCTAAAGTCAATTTATGCTCTGTTAAAATCTCCTTAGTCAAATCAATGGGAAAGCCATAAGTATCATATAATTTAAAAGCATCAGCCCCGGAAATAACACCGTTTTTGCCGGCGGCATTCATCAGGTCAGTCAACATTTTCATGCCTTGTTCCAAAGTTTCATGGAAACGTTCTTCTTCATGCCGGACAACTTTTTCAATATACCCGGCATTTGTAACTAATTCTTGATAAAATTCGCCGTACTCTCTGACGACAATTTTAACGGCCTGATGCAAAAAGGGCTCATTAACACCGAGGAGTTTGCCATGTCTTACCGCCCGCCGCAACAGTCGCCGTAAAACATAGCCGCGGCCTTCGTTGCCGGGCAGCACGCCGTCGCCAATTAAAAAAGTAATTCCGCGCAAATGTTCAGTTAAGATTCTTAAGGAAACATCTACAGTATTATCTTTACCGTAAACCTGCTCCGTTGCTTGGCAAAAAAAGTCTAAAAGAGGACGGACAGTATCTATTTCAAAAAGGTTGTTTACGTTCTGCATAACTAAAGCCAGACGTTCCAAGCCCATCCCGGTATCAATGTTTTTCTGCTTCAGTGGCAGGTATTCGCCGCTTTCCGTGCGGTTAAACTGGGTAAAAACCAAGTTCCAAACTTCCAAAAACCGGTCACAGTCGCAGCCCACAGCACAATCAGGACGGCCGCAACCATGCTCCGGTCCTAGATCATAATAAATTTCTGAACACGGTCCGCAGGGGCCTTGTCCAATTTCCCAGAAATTATCTTCCTTTCCTAAACGATGTATACGTTCCGGAGAAAGGCCAATTTTTTTATGCCAAATTTCAAATGCTTCGTCATCATCTTGGTAAATACTTACGTAAAGCTTGTCCTCGGGTAATTTATAACCTGTCGTCAAGAGTTCCCAGGCCCAAGTAATTGCTTCTTCCTTGAAATAATCACCAAAAGAAAAGTTACCCAACATTTCAAAAAAAGTTGCATGCCTGGAAGTGCGACCTACACGCTCAATATCCGGAGTACGTACACACTTTTGACAAGTTGCTATCCGCGGGTGAGGCGGCTTTTTTTCTCCGGTAAAATATGGTTTTAACGGCGCCATACCGGCGCCGATTAAGAGCAAAGTGGGATCATTTTGCGGGATTAAAGAAAAACTGGGTAGAACTAAATGATCTTTTCCTTCAAAAAATTTAAGAAAAGTGGAACGGATATCTTTGGACAACATGCCAAACACCCCCTGAATCGTATCACAGAACATTATATAAGATGAATCCGAAGCATGTCAATAAATGTTGTCTTTAACGATTGGCGGCTAAATCAATGGCATGTTTAAGGAAAATGCGAAGCATAGCCGTAAAGGGAACGGCAAAAATTAGCCCGGCCAAACCAAAGAATTTTCCTCCAATCAGGAGCACTAAAATCACCACCAATGGATGCAAACCTAGAGTACGCCCCCATACTTGCGGGGCAATGAGATGCCCTTCCAACTGCTGTACCACCACATAAACAATTACAGTTTTAAAAGCCAACCCGGGTGATTTTAAAAGCGCCAGCAAAACGGCGGGCACGGCACCGATAATAGGCCCAAAATATGGAATAATGTTGGTAATCCCCGCCACAATACCAAGTATTAAAGCATAGTCTAAACCGATAATAACAAGACCTAGATAGGTAAACACCCCTACCAGAAAGCAGATGATTAACATCCCACGAAAATAAGCACCTAAAGTCCTGTCCATTTCACTACCCATGGACACTATCCAAGTACGATACTTTTTCGGAAATAACATGATTGCAGAGCGCTTCAAACTATCCATATCGCGTAAAATATAAAACACAGTTAACGGGATCACCAAAATAGCCAGCATATTGGAAAAAATGCTTAAGACACTGCCTGTAACCCGCTCCAAAAGATTTTGTATTTCAGCCTGAAGATTAACAATATTTTGATCTAAAGCCATGCGCAAACTTTCCGGCAAAGCAATACGTTGGTAGTCTGATTGCAAATGCAAGAGAAATTTTTGAAATTGCCCCGTGTACTGTGGTAACATTTCCCCCAGTTTTTGCAGTTCACTAATCAGTTTGGGTACAACGGTGAGGCTAAAAAGAAAGGCGGCGGAAAAAAAGACTGCATAAATAAGTAGAATCCCCAGAGATCGTGGTATATGCCGATTTTCCAGGAATTCTACCAAAGGATTTAAAATATAAGCCAACATAATTGCAATTAAAAAAGGCATAATAACGGAAACTAGCAAAACCCCTAAACGATAAAGCAGAAAAAAAACAATAAGCAAGCAGGCACAGATAATGCCGATGATCACATAACGCCAACCTGTCTGAGAGTATTCCTTTAGGTGCAGCATCAAACACACCCCCGTCCGTCTATGTATCTATCTATATGCGGCCTAGAGGGATACCATAACCCTTTATCCCAGAATACTCTCTTGCTGCATTTGTGAGTTCTGCACCATTTCACTTAAAGAAATTAATGTGCCCTCTTCATCAACATAGTAAGCAGTAGGTCCGTCTTTACCTTTGAGCGAAAATTCAACGAGACAATTCCAGCAGTAATATTGATCTGTCCCTACTCTGCCAACATCTTTACAATGGCATAACGGGCAGTGCATAATTTCACCTCATTCCTGCAATTCATTTCTCTGAAAAATGACATCATTAATAATCAGCGCATCTTCCCCCATGGTCAGCTGCAGCGGTTCCTGCAATACAGTCCTGCCTTGCAGAAGATCGTCAATTAAACCGGAAGAAAGGCGCCAACCTGTAATGCGGCCAGATTCTTCATCAAATAAAATATCTTCAACTATACCCAGTTCCTCACCATGGGCGGCTAACAAGCGCATCCCCAGCACGCGGCGGGTCGCTTGGCCGGCCAAGCTGGGCGGATCACCGCTGGCATACTCACCCACTGCGTTAACCATAATGGCATCCGGCCCCACGCTTAAAATCTCGCGGTAAGGTATAATCCGTTTTTGGGGAAGCCATCCTCCCCCTTCAATCACCAAAGCAATCACAACTTGTCCGGATTCATCCACAAGCCATTCGCGCACTTTTCCCAATTCACGACCGCTGTCAAAATGCATTACAGGTAATCCCACTGTTTCCCGGGAAAATTTCACTATGGTACCTCCAAATATGCCGTATAGTTTAACCAAAATCCACTGACTTATTCAACTTGTATAGTTTTCTAGGATACGCAACAAATCATATGTATCAGTAAAGGGAACTCCTTGCTCCAACTGTGCCCGGACATCATCGCGCGCCACATAATCCATCATGACATATTTCAGGGTACCAGTGGGCGGCAAGCCCTCATAAACAGCCAGATGGTTATTATATACCCCCAAGTATCCCTGATATTGCTGCTGTGTTTCCGGGGAAGCGTCAAGCTGTTGCGCTTCGGACATATAGATACCGGCGCTTTCCGCCGCAGCTGTATTTTTCTGTTTAGAGCCGGCAGGTATTGGAGCCACAGCCACGCCTATTACCAAACCAAGGCAAAAGCCAAAGGTGAGAAAACTTGCAGGAAAAATCCATTTTTGCCTAGTAAACACAAAATCCCCTCCTTTCACGGCTTATACTAATAAATTCCCCGTGAAGGAGGGGTTTATACAGAATTAGTTTTCGCTTTCTATCATTTTTACCAGTTCTGCCGGGATATCCATATTAGTGTAAACATTTTGCACATCATCATGATCTTCCAAGAGCTCAATTAAAGTAATTGCTTTACGTGCCTGTTCCAGATCGGTTATTTCTACCATGTTTTCCGGAATCATGGTAATGGAAGCTTCGGCAAATTTTACACCGTCATTTTCCAGTTTTTCTTTCACGCTTTCAAACTCTTCTGGTGTCGTATAAATTTCATATTGCTCTTCCTCTACTTCAAAATCAGCTGCACCTGCATCCAACGCCAAAAGCATCAGGTCATCCTCTGCGAAATCTTCGCGAGCAACGGCTAGAAATCCTCTACGTTTAAAAAGCCACGCTACACAACCGCTTTCCCCTAAACTGCCGCCATGTCTTGAGAAAATATGGCGAATTTCTCCCGCAGTCCGGTTGCGATTATCTGTGAGAATCTCAAGCATAATGGCTGTTCCTGCAGGCCCATATCCCTCATAGATAATTTCTTCATAATTTACGCCTTCAAGTTCACCGCTTCCTTTTTGGATAGCACGTTGAATATTATCATTGGGCATGTTGACGGCGCGTGCCTTTTGCAGTGCCAGGCGCAAACGAAAGTTACCTGCCGGATCAGGGCCACCCTGTTTCACCGCCACCATAATTTCTTTAGATACTTTAGTAAAAATCTTCCCTTTTTGCGCATCTTGACGTGCTTTTCTATGTTTTATATTTGCCCATTTTGAATGACCAGCCATTGTTTATCCCTCCTGCTCAAAAAACAACCCTACGCCCCCAAGAAGCGTTTTAGCGTAGTTACACAAATATTCCCGGCTTATTCATCTTGTACCTTATTTATTCTAACATGATTCTTTGTTGGCGACAATGATTTCTCATGAGAATAAAGGCGCTGATATTTTTCATAGGCAGCACGCACTTTATATAAAAACTGCCTGGTTTCAGGGAAAGGTATTTGGTGACGATCATGATAATGCCCCGACCAAGTATTATTATGCAGCCACTTACTTACACGCCCTCGCCCACCGTTGTAAGCGGCAATGGCCACATCAAGACGCCCGTTAAACTCCTTGAGCAATGAAGCCAAATACCACGTTCCCAACTTAATATTTATTTCGGGAGACAATATTTGTTCGTCAGTGAGCGTGCCCAAATTTAATTGTTCGGCAACCCAGCGTGCAGTTTCAGGCATAATCTGCATTAAACCTAGTGCACCTTTGGGGGAAACGGCATCTTCACGAAAATGACTCTCCGTACGGATAATGGCTGCCACCAGTAACGGATCAACCCCAAATTCCTTTGCATTCAATTCAATTAAATTGCGGTAAGGATAAGGATAATAAAATTTTAGAAACTGCGGCGTATGTGTCACTGCCACCAGGATTGCAGTGATCACAAGGGTGAAAAATAATAACCGCAGTAAATTATTTTTGACAGTCATTTTCATACTCCCGCTTTAAAATTTGCCAAATTTCTTCCACTTGCCGCTTTGTCTCGACCAAAGAGCCGCTATTATCAATGACAAAATGCGCACGCTTAATTTTTTCCGCCAGGGGCATTTGTGCATTTATGCGCAACCAAGCTTCTTCTGTAGTCAAAGCATTACGTTCCTTCAGCCTGGCCACTTGTATCTCACTGGTGGTGGCCACCACCACAATATAGTCGACAAATTTGTGAAAATCAGTTTCAAAAAGCAAAGGAACTTCAATTAAAACTATACTATAGCCTAGCTTACGCGCTTCTTCCAATTTTAACATTACCATCTCCCTGATCCGCGGATGTACAATGCTCTCTAGTTCTTTGCGTTTTTTCTCATCCTTAAAAACCACATCCGCCAACTTTTGGCGTTTTAAAGCCCCCTTTTCATCAATAACTTCACGGCCAAAGCGGCGGGCAATTTCTGCCACGGCAGGACGGCCCGGCTCAACTACCAATCTGGCCAACTCATCAGTATCTATGCGAAAAGCCCCTAATTGCTCGAAATAAGCGGCAACAGTAGATTTTCCGGTGGCAATTCCCCCGGTGAGCCCAATAACCAACATTTTACGTCCTCCCTTATTTTATCTTATAATTACTACCAAAGCCTCCTAGGAAATTCCTTTTTTTATAGATAAAAACAAGAAAAACAAGGCCGGCTAGTTAAGGAAATTTCCTTCCAATAATTTTACATTTCTGTTACAATGCTGGATATTTTTATGTCTGGATGTTATAATCAAATGAAATTTCTGCAAAGAAAGGGGGGAAAAGATGGTTGATTTCAAAGACCCAAAGGAATTTACTACTGTCTTTCAGGAGATTTTTCCCAAACTAATGCATTACTTGGAAAAGGAAGAAATCCGTGAGTTAACCGGGTTAAACATAACACCGGCCCAGATTAATGCACTTTTAATTCTTTATATGCATGATGATTTAACCATGGGTGAACTTAGCGCCGAAACATACCTGGCAGAAAGTGCTGCCACGCGTTTGGTAGACAGATTGGTAAAAGCCGATTTAGTGCGGCGCAAAGGTGATGAACACGACAGGCGCGTTGTCCGAGTTTATCTTACTTCATACGGCAGACAGCTGGCAAGACTTGTTTTCGAAAGGCGCACGTTACGCTTTACCAATCTGGCAAACCGCCTCACACCGGAAGAACGGGAAATGCTTGTTTTATCCGTAAAAGCCGTCTTACGCGTTTTTAAAGAAATGGAAGCAGAAGCGTATAATAATGATACTAAGAAAGCATAAAATAAAGGCTGTTGCAAAAAAGACATGTTTTGCAACAGCCCTTTTTAATGCCAATTTGCATAAACTTGGGATGCACAACAAATAATATACTAAATCCGATGTTTTCCACCAAACAGTAATAAGTTGAGAAGGTTTGTGGAGAACTCACTCCACAGAAAGGAGTCTTATGCAAGCAAACATTCTCAAGTTGCTTCGTGACCCGGATAACGGCTGTCCCCTTTCTTACCAAACAGCCCCCAATGGTGCAGAGTTTTTATGTGAGCCTAAATCCGGCAGAATCTATCCCATAAAAAACGGAATCCCTAATTTTCTCCACCAGCGGCCAGTTTCCGGCTTGAATTTAAAATACCAAAAACAATATGACTTACTTTCACCTTTTTATAATTTTGTTACGAAAACAGCCATTTTTCTCATGGGGGCAAAAGAAGCTGATGTACGGCGCCAGTATCTCTGTGAACTGGAAATTGAGCCGGGAATGAAAGTATTGGAAGTTTCCGTAGGAACCGGAAGTAATATATGTTTGCTGCCCCCTTATGCGCAGTATTTCGGCCTGGATATTTCCTGGGGGCAGTTAAAACAATGCCAAAAAAATTTAAAGAAGCTAGGCCTTTCAGCCCAGCTGTTTTTATGCGACGCTGAACATCTACCCTTTAGCGACAATCAATTTGATGTTGTTTTCCATATGGGCGGGATTAATTTCTTTTCCGATCCGGCACTGGCATTACAGGAAATGGTGCGCGTGGCTAAACCTGGAAGCAAAATTGTTGTTGTTGATGAAACAGACAAATTCACGAAAAAACTGGCCAAAATTCCTATCGTCAAAGAATTTTTTAAACATCCCAATGCCATGGCTGCCCCTGAACTTCATCTTCCGGATAATGTGGAAGAAGTCCAACAAAAAGAATTATTTGATGGACGCCTCTGGTACCTGGGTTTTCGCAAACCGCACATAAATAAACTCTCCAAAGTAACCAGCCTGCTCCAGTGGCGCCACAAAACTGAAAGCAGGCAAAAAAGCCCCCTTTAAATTGTAGTTTGCCTAAGTTTTAATTGCCGGCGCAGTTTATGAACAGCCGCCGCAATATCTTCTGCCGCCACCAAGGCAGAAACCATGGCAAAACATGTGATACCGGTTCCACTGACAAGGTGAATATTTTCCGCATTAATACCGCCAATGGCAACCAGCGGCAAGCTGTAATTTTGCACCATAAACTTTAGGAATTCCAAACCCACAGGTTTACCGGCGTCTTCTTTCGTCCCTGTGCCAAAGACCGGCCCAATGCCCAAATAGTCAGCACCGCGCGCCACAGCTTCGGCAGCCTCTTGCGGCGTGCCGGCAGAAACACCAATAAGCATTTTCGAACCCACCAGTTTTCTGACAGCGTCTGCAGGCAAATCATCTTGCCCCACATGAATACCGCCAGCCTCGGTTAACATGGCTATATCCACATCATCGTTAACTATAAATAAAGCACCCGCCTCCCGGCACATTTTACTAATGGCCAGGCACTGGCGGAGCTTTTCTTTTTTGGTCTTTTCTTTTTCCCGGTATTGTATAATTTTAACGCCGGCAGCCAGCAACTGCTTCACCACTTCAAGATTATCTCTGCCTTTAGACAACTTTTCACAGGTAATGCCGTAAATATCTGTTTGCGGGAACTTGGCCACAACAGCTACACCTCACTTAGTGTATCAATGCGTTTTTTAGCTATTTTTTGTTAACGGCCGGATTTTTTGCGCCAAAGAGGCGGCCAGCAGCGCTTTAATTAAATCTCCGGGAAGAAAAGGTAACATCATGACAACAGCTTCCGTCAACGTCACAGACGCCACAGCCGCCAGCTGTAAAATTCCTGGTAAATAAACCACAACAACTCCGCCTAAAGCGGCTGCAACGGCTAAAGAAAAAAAAGTTGCGTGGCTGTTTTTTTCTGTCAGTTTTCCACAGACAAAAGCACCCGCCACAAATCCCCAAATAAAACCTCCCGTTGGCCCTGCCAACACACCGACGCCGGCAGTGCCGTTGGCGAAGATTGGCATACCTAATAAGCCCAAGCATAGGTATACCATTTGGCTGGCTGCGCCTTTTTTTGCTCCTAAGAGCAGTCCTGCCAACATTACCCCCAGCGACTGCCCGGTAAGAGGCGGTAAGCCGCCGGGCATGGGGATGGCAAAATAGGCCAAAACCGAGGTCAAGGCAGCCAAAAAAGCAATATAAACAAGATCACGCAGCAAAAATTTTTCTTTCATGCTCCCTCCTGCCAAGAAAAGATTTAGCAGGATTGTAGCATAAACATAATATTATTGTCAACCCAACATAAACCTAAAAGTTAACATAGATTTTTAACACTTCATATCCAAGCTAACCTTTCCTTTTGCGGGCACCATTACTATCCTGTTCGGCCTGTACAATTTTCATTGTGCAGGAAGTAAATGTTGACAACAAAAAGAAAACAGCATACTATATACCATATAGGGGTATAGGGTATCAATATTTGCCGAGGAGGAGTCAAAATGAAAACTACTTATCTTAAAACAAATCGTCTGCTTACACCGCTGCGGAAAATTGCTTGGATTTTTACTTTGTTGGTGGGGATTGGCGGTTTTTTCTATCCTAAACTGGGACTTCTGGTCATCCCCGTAATGTTAACTTTAACGCTTATGGCTTTTTTTAAAGGCCGGTACTGGTGCGGTAATTTTTGTCCCCACGGCAGTCTCTTTGATGCACTTTTGCCTTTAAGTAAAAATCAGAAAATCCCCGGATTTTTAAAATCTAAATGGTTTATCTCTGCTGTTTTTGTCTTTTTTGCCGTTAACCTGACAAGAAAAATGCTCAATGCTTTTGCGGCAATAGGTACCCCGTCCTTTTGGGACCAATTGGGACTTGTCTTTGTCACCACTTATCTAATGGTTATTGTTGCCGGTACTCTTTTGAGCTTGTTCATTAGCTCCCGGACTTGGTGCAGCTTTTGCCCCATGGGGTTAATCCAAACAATTTCCGCTAAACTGGGCAAACTGTTGGGAGCTGCCGCCAAAACTGACGTTAAAATTTCCCTATCCCACCCGGAAGTATGCCGCCGATGTGAAAAATGTGCCAAGGTTTGTCCCATGCAACTTAAACCTTATTTATGTTTACCACCCACAAATCAATTTACAGATGCCGCTTGTATTAAATGTGCCGTCTGTACCGTTAACTGTCCTGCCGGGATTTTGCAGCTGGCTAAAGAAAATGGAATACCGGCAGCAAAGGAAAGCCAAAATGTCAAAGCAGTTTAGGTGGCACAAGTTTAGCTGCCTTAAGGCGAACTCATGAGGTTAAGTAAGGGACGCAGTTTTTCTATGGGGATTTGCCCGGGAGCCGATTCTTTTCCGTACACGGCAAAAGTAATGGCGGAACCAAAAAGGCTGCCTGCCATTCTGCTAATCATGCCCAAAGGAGACATGGAAATTGCCACCACAGGAATCTCGGCATAATGAGTATTAAAGTAAAGAACTGTTTCCATAAAACGCAGGACATCGTACCGCTGCTGCGGCATCACAGCGATTTTAGCCAGATCAGCCCCGGCCTCTTGCTGGGCTTTGAGGATATTTATTATGCTCTCATTGGCCGGTGTTTGCTGAAAATCATGGTAAGATAAAATTACACTGACTTTGTTTTCGCGAGCAACCTGTAACAGCTGCTCACGGACCTGTACTTTTGTTTGCCATTCCAGATCAACCAAATCAATGAGGCCGGTTTTAAGTACAGACTCAATGATGGCAGCACGCAGCTCTAGGTTGAGATTGACAAAACCGCCTTCAGCATAATCTCTATAGGTAAAAATCAGGGGCAAATCCCCGATCACTGCCCGCAATTTTTCTAAAGCGGCAATAATCTCTTTGGGGTCGCTTGCGCTAAAATAATCTGCCCGCCACTCAATTAAATCAGGAGTAAGCTCTTTTAATTTTTGCGCTACCGAAAGAAGTTCCGGCAGATTTTGCGCCGGCAGCGGAACACATATTTTGCTACTATAAGTTTCCAGCCGGCAGCTTTTTATCTCCACTTGGCGAATTTTAGGCATAATTTACCACCTGCCTGTTCCCGGGTGCACATTATTTAGTGCTTGTCCCCATAATGCTGTGTAATAAACTCATTCGTACATACATACCGTTATGGGATTGCGCAAAATAAGCTGCGCGTTTGTCGGTATCCACCGCAGGGGAAATTTCATGTCTCCGCGGCAGAGGATGCAGTAAAATTGTCTGGTCAGAAAAGCGTTGCATAACTTCTAGATCAACGACAAATTCTTCCACATGCAGATCGGTGTGGAAACGTTCCGTTTGCGTACGCGTATGATACAATACATCCAAATCAGATGGCAGTTCCTCAAAGGAGCGGCAAGGTACATAGCGGACACCCCGTTCCTCAAGGTAAGAGACATATTCCTCCGGCAGTGCCAGGACATCTCTGCTAAGACCATAAATAGTAACATCTTTATAGAGCGCCAAAAGTTTAACCAGGGAATGGACCGTACGGCCAAAAAGTAAATCTCCCATCACCGCAATGGAAAGCCCGTCCAGTGATTTTTTATATTTGTAAATAGTATAGACGTCCAAAAGTGCTTGAGTGGGGTGTTCACCGCTGCCACTACCGGCATTTATGATAGGCACACGCGCTACACTGGCGGCATCACCGGCAGCGTTTCTGTCCGGATGACGCAGCACAATGGCATCACAGTAGCCGCCAATGACACGGATAGTATCAAAAAGGCTTTCTCCCTTAATTACAGATGACATTTCTCTGGCGTTTTCCGTGCTAATAACTTTCCCGCCTAAACGTAAAACGGCCGCTTCAAAAGATAACCTTGTCCTGGTACTGGGCTCGTAAAAAACTGTGGCCACCAGTTTGCCGCTAAGGGACGTGCTGAATTTTTCCGGATTAGCACGGATTGCATCGGTTAGTTTAAAAATACCCTCCAGCTCATCTTGGTTGAATTGATCACAACTTAATATATGGTACATATGTATTCCTCCCAACTTAATGAAAAGCCGTGATTTGCCACGGCTTTTTATCACCGGTTATAGGAAATTTTCTCAACTTTGAAACGCCTTTTCGCCTAACCGATAGGGGTTGTCCCCTTAAATTTGCAGGATGGTCAAAACCACATGCCGCCTGTGGGTGGTCCCCTCAAGGACAAGAAAGACGCATCATTAAAAAGAACGCAAAGCGACTTTCTTGTTGTCATTATACATAATGGTTCCCTGCTTTTCAATGTAAGTTGCAGGTTTTGCCACAAACTTATTCTGTCATATTTTTTTTCATTGCCTTTGCCAGTGTTTCTCATTTATAATTAAAAAGGAGGAAAATTTTACATATGCAGGAGGAAATCCCCATGAGCAGTTCCGATATTATTCTGAAAGGAATCCCCAAGTCTGAACATATTGCTAAATGGCGCCGTCTTTTTCCCCCGGAAATGCTAAACCCCCCGGAAATTGATGTCTCGTCACGTAAACGCAAATGGCTCGATCTTCCTTATACTACTAATCCCCAAGGACCGAAATTGGACATTTATCTTCCGGAAAGTACGGAAGGCCCGTACCCGGTGATTGTCTACATCCATGGCGGAGGCTGGTTTCTTGGCCACAAACGCGTTGCCTATATGGAACCGCTCTTTTATATGCTGGAACATGGCTATGCCCTCGTCTCCATTGATTACACTCTCAGCGACCAAGCTGAATTTCCTACACAAATTTATGAAATTAAAACAGCCATCCGCTTCTTGCGCCAACACGCTGAAATTTACAACCTACAAGCCCACCGTATAGCCGTCCTTGGCGATTCAGCCGGCGGCCATCTGGCTGCACTGGCCGGAACTTCTGGAGCTACCGGGGCGCTGGAAGATTTGTCCCTGGGGTGGCCTCAGCAATCAAGTAAAGTACAAGCAGTGGTGGACTGGTTTGGACCCACAAATTTAGCCGCCATGCAACAACAACTGCAGGATCTGAACCTCCCTTCATGGGATTCAATGGCTTGCACCATGGAGGACTTATTTATCGGTGCTGATTTATCTCAAGAACCGGAAAAGGCCAAGCCGGCCGATCCGGCAACTTATCTTACCCCGGAGGCACCGCCCTTTATGATTCAACATGGCGATAAAGATACTGTTGTTCCTTGTCAGCAATCTATCTCTTTTGCCCAAAAACTAGAGGAAGCCATTGGTAAAGATAAGGTAATTTTTGAAATATTACCGGGAGCTGTCCATGAAGATCCACGCTTTTATGCCCAGGAAAACCTGGATAAAGTCATTAAGTTTTTAGATCAATATCTCAAATAAAACAGGAAAAACGCATCCTTAATACAATAACCAAGCAAATTTTAGTTTAGTATGATTTATGTCTTCACTTTAAGTTACCCTCAGTAACTGCTACTGAAGAACCATCATGATAACGCAAGAGATAATTTTAGAATATAATGCAGTCTACCTATTTTCAGCGTCCATTTAGCGGTAGGCTGCTTTTTTTTTTAGTATAATTGCGTATCAGGATAAAATTGTAGGCACACGATTTGCCGTACACAACTTAAAATTTCGGCTTATTTATGGTATAATGTAGGTACCATGTATATTCGAACCATAACCCGTAAAAACAAAAATAAAACAGTGCAATATGTGCAGTTGGCACATAATTATCGCCATCCCCAAACAGGTCAGTCGCAGGCAAAGATTTTATATAATTTTGGGCGCATAGATAAGCTGGATGTAGATGCCCTGAAACGGTTAGCTGCCAGCATTATGAAATTTTTAAAACAACATATGCCCCACGCAGTACCACCAATACTTGCCCAGGGGCAGCAACTGGAATTTCTGGGGGCAAAACAGCTGGGCTGTGTGTGGTTTTTGGATGAGCTGTGGAGGAAACTTGGCATCAAGCAGATTATTGCAAAAACCTGTTTAACGGGGGAAGACTATTTATCGCTGGAACGCTTAATTTTCGGCTTGGTGGCAAATTCTTGCCTTGCCTCCAAAAGTGCGCTTACTTTAAAGCAATGGACGGAAAATAAAGTTTTTATCAACGGTTTGCCGACAATTGAAAAAAAGCTACTACACCAAGCCATAAACTTTCTTCATCGTGCAGGTAACAGTTTACAGAAACAAGTCTTTACTTCAGCACTCAAAAACATAAATCTTACCTCCGAAAAAATTTATCTCACCACAACCTGTTTAAAGATCAAAACTACAGCCGTACCAAAAAATAATCACCAGCCCACGAGGATCATCATTGCTTACGCCTTTACCAAGGAAGGCATTCCAGTTTACTGCCGGGTGTGGCCGGAAAATACAGACCCGCAAACTGTGCTGGCGGCTGCTCAAAAAGAATTGGCTGACTGGGGTTTACAACGGCCAATTAGGATTGCCACAGAAGAAAAGGAAAGGGTCACGGAAACTTTAAACATTGCAGAGTATCTTAGCAGCCGCAAACAGCTCTCTGCGCTAAAACGTAGTTTGCAGCAACTTAAACCAACTATTGATTGCAATCCCTTCTATCAAAGTTTTGAAATATCCATTGAGATACATGTTCTACTTTGCTGGCTCGGCTTGCTTTTGATACGTACGGCCGAACTACAACTGGGTCAAAGCTGGCCACAAATAAAAAGCAAGCTGGAGAATTTGCAACTTGGTCACCATAGGTGTGAGGAGGGTGAGTTTGGTTTAGCCAGTCCTCTTTCCCCTGCGCAAGCAGCTCTCTTTCGCAAACTGGATTTAAACCCGCCACCACGGTATTTCCAACTCTAGATCGTAAATGTTGCCAACACAAATTTAGCCGGTGAAACTTTCACGTTTTGTTTCCCGGCTTTATTTATCTAAAGGCTACGTCAACTATTCAGCTATAGTTTTGCAATACACAGGGGGTCAGATCATGCAAAAAGGCCAAAAACGCCTTACACTTATTTTGCTTCCACTGCTAATGGTACTGTTTGTCGGTATCATCTCTGCACAAAAAATCTGCTGCCATTCTGCCGTTAAGCAGCCTTGTATGCATGCAGATAATTTAACGGAGGAAGAAATTCTTGCTTTTTTTTCGCAAGCACACTACGCTACCGTTAAACTCTTTAGCCAGGCTTTTGAAGACGAATTGTATAATGGTGGCAAGTCCTCCTGGCCGGAAGTGCGCCCACAGCTTTTACAATATTGGTCAGCTCAAATAGTTGATAATGAACTAAAAGATTTTTACGAACATCACTTACAAGCTTGGGGCTATGAAATAGGCTTTGTTTTCCCGCTGTGGAAAGCAGAAAATATTTTGGAGTATCGCATACTCAACAAAAGTGGCAACACTGTTGTGGCTGAATTTATGGTGCCTACTTCTTATGAAGCGGTGGAAACCATCCAGTTAGTTTTGGTTTGTGATGACGGCCATTGGGTGATTGGCTCTGGCTTTACGCCTTAGCCGGTCAATCATCCTTGAGTTCAAGGGGACAATAATTTTTTTGATAATTTTGCCAGACGGTACATACCTGTTGCACAGACTCTTCAATGGTTAATTGCGTGCAATTAACGGTCACTTCAGCATATTTTTCATACTTACTTTTACGCTCAGCATAAAGTTCTGCTAAAGTCTGATTTTTACCCATGACAATGCCTCTGGCCGCCATATTATGAATTCTTTGTACAAGCGCGTCATAGGGTAACGCCAAATAAACTATAAGACCATGCTGTTTTAAGTGCTGCATGCTCCTTTCGCTATAAATAACACTTCCCCCTGTGGCAATGACACAATTTTGTGTGTGCACAGAAAGTACAGTTTTTTCTTCAAGGGATAAAAAATTTTGCATACCTTCTTGCACAAGAATTTCCTGCAGCAGACGTTTTTCTCTTTGCTGCAGCAATAAGTCCGTATCAATAAAAGCCATACCCAATGCTTTTGCCGCCAACACCCCCACGGTGCTTTTCCCGGCTCCCGGCATGCCGATTAATACTAAATTTTGCTTTACGCTTTGCATATGCTCCTCCCAGGCGAAAGTACCGTCGTTTTTTCTAAAAACCATGTTTAGCCAAATATGCTTTTACTTCCGGGATAGTAATTTCACCAAAATGAAAGACTGAAGCTGCCAGCAGAATATCTGCACCGGCTTGAGCCGCCTCCAGAAAATGCTCCAGGCGTCCTGCACCACCGGAAGCAATAACAGGAATTTTAACCGCCTTTTTTATTTTTCTAAGCAGCGGCAAAGCATAGCCGGTTTTCGCTCCGTCATGGGCTTTACTGGTCGGCAAAAGCATCCCTGCCCCGCGGGCTGCCGCTTCTTCAGCCCAGGCAACAGCATCTTTACCGGTGGCAGTCATACCGCCGTTAATATAAACTTCATACCCGGAGGGAAGATTGGCGTTTTTATCTACATCAAGGGCGATCACGATTCTGTCGCTGCCAAATTCTTGGGCGGCTTCTGTAATTAAATTGGGATTCCGAAAGGCCGCACTGCTTATGGACACACGATCTGCCCCTGCCGCCAAAACTGCTTCTATGTCTGCTAAAGAACTAATTCCTCCTCCCACAGTCAACGGCACCGTAACCACAGCAGCCACTTTTTCCACCACCGTCAACATGGTCCGGCGTCCTTCCACCGTAGCCGTAATATCTAAAAAAGCCAGTTCATCCGCCTGAGCTTCACAATAAGCTTGGGCACAAGCAACAGGATCCCCTGCATCCTGCAGATTGGTAAAATGCACTCCTTTCACTACTCGTCCGTTTTTAATATCAAGGCAGGGCATAATTAAAACAGGGCACATATTATCCACCTCCAATATCAAGTTTTATTTCCCCGCGCAGAAACTGTAATCCTTCGCCAAGCGGTAATTTCATATTTTTTAATATTTGGACACTTTGCAATATTTCCAATTGCGGGATTGTTATTATTTTCCCTATATAGTAAAATGTAAGTATAGTGACGCATACTTACAATTTTAGGACGGAAAGGAGGCCATAGCAAGATTTTATCCTAAATATGATCTAAGGGAGGAGAAGAATGTCAAAACAATCGTTCAAAAAACTTGCCAGTTGTTTATTGCTGATGTTGCTGATGTTTTTGGTGGTAAGTTGCAGCGGAAATTCAGAACCTGCCAATAATAACAATAACAGTGCCAATATGAACATAAGCCCCGTCAACAACAACCAAGCTGCCAAAGAACCTCAATACGGCGGCACTTTGAAGATGATCGGTACAGCTTCTGCTTTAAACCTGGGCCATCCCACGGAAGGAGATTATGCTTCCGTATATCCGGCGGTAGAACCTCTCCTGGCCGTTTCTGATGAAAGGGAACTGGAAGGAGTGCTGGCAAAGGCCTGGGAAGAAGATCCAGATAATTTAACTATAACTTTTTATTTACAAGAAGGCATAAAATTTCATGACGGCTCCGATTTTAATGCCGAAGTGGCAAAATGGAACTTTGAAATTGCCGCAGAACGTTACCGCCTCAGATTCTTTGATCATATCGACCGTATTGAAGCTGTAGACGATTATACTCTCGTCATCCATATTAATCAGTGGCACAACCAAATTATAGAAGAATGGGGCATTAAGCAGATGTTTTCCAAGCAGGCTTGGGAAACACATGACGAAAGCTGGTTCAGTACCAACGTAGTTGGTACCGGCCCCTTTAAATTAGAAGAATTTGTGCGCGATTCGCACATTTATTGGGTGAAAAATGAAGATTATTGGCAGGAAGGCTATCCTTACTTGGATCGTATTGAAATTATCGATATTCCGGAGCCCACTACCGCAGCCGCCGCCTTTGAGGCCGGCGAAGCTCGGGCTTGGCTCAATGCTGACAATCAATATGCACGGGAGTTTGTCGATAAAGGCTACGTGCGCAATGAAGGTTGGGCCGGCATGCAGACAGTAATTTTGTTTAACAACGCAGAAGGTGAACTCTTCTCTGATAAGAGATTACGGGAAGCCGTTGAATATGCCATCGACAAGCAGGCTATTTCCGATGCCTTGGGTTATGGCTTCAGCGAACCAATTTATGCTGTAGCCCCTCCCGGAGATTGGGGCGGCCACTTTAAATGGCGTGACTATGATCCGGAAAAAGCCAAACAATTGCTACAAGAAGCCGGTTATAACGGAGAGGAAGTCATCTTACTGGCAAGCAATGCCGGTGGCAGAAATGATATGGCGGAAGCCATCTATAATTATCTAAGAGCTGTGGGCTTTAATGTTAAAATTGACCTTGCCGACCTGGGCCGTTTTGGGCAAGCACTGTATAATGACGGCTGGAAACATCTGGCCTTAAGTATTGCCGGGCAGGATACAAATTATTTGACTTCCATCCAGCGCTGGTGGGGGCATGACGGCACACTATCCATTAGTTTTATCCGCCCAGCTGAATTAATAGAAATGTCAAGGGCCTCCTTATTGGCCAGGACTACAGATGAGAAAAAAGCATGGGCGGAAAAAATCGTCAAATATATTGGCGATGAAGCACTGGTAATTCCTATTCTCAATCAACCCAGCGGTTTTCTCCATGACGGCACAGTCCATACCAGCTACCCGAAACAAGGCTTTACCCGCTGGAAAATGCATGAAATGTGGATAGAACCATAAAAAATGACGGAGGTTTTCCCCCTGATGGGGAGAACCTCCGTTTTTAAAATCTGCTATCTCTTTAGTCCAGTTGGACTGCTGTGGCTTCAATCTCTACCACCACATCCGGATGATAGAGCGCCGCCACACCCAGGAGGGTGGAAACCGGCCTGCAACCGGCCTTTTTTAACCGTTCGCTTAACATGGGTTCTGCTTTTCTAAAGGCGGCAATATCGGTTGTATAGTAATTTAATCGCACCACATCGGACAATTCTAACCCGGCATGACGCAAAACAGTTTCCAAATTGTTTAAAGCTTGCTTGATTTGTGCCTCCATATTCCCGGGGTAAAGAGGATTGCCTTCATCATCAACAGATACTTGTCCAGCACAATAAACTATCCTTTTCACGCCGGTCAGATCATTCGCTTGCACAAAACCTATTTCCTCGTTCCACTGCCATGGGTTGATAATTTTTCTTTTTTGCATTAAACCTACTCCAGCCCTCCAATCACAATGACATTTTTAACGGCACCATGTTCGGCATCATAAAAAGCTTCATTTATCTGCTCCAAAGGATAATAACGTGTCAGCATACATTCAATATCAATTAAACCATGCCTGTACAATTCCATATATTTGGGAAAATCTCTACGTAAATTTAAGGCGCCCATGACGCTGCCGGTAAATTTCTTACCGGTCAAAAATTCCATAGCACTTATATCATGCATCATTTCATCCTCAAAACGCGCATGGCCAATGACACAAACAGTCCCCCACGGCGCCGTAATATCCAATGCCTGTCTTTTAATGCCTTGTGCGGCTACGGCCACAATGGCATAATCTACACCGTATTTATTAATCTTGCGTATTTCCTCCACCACATTACTCTTGGTGGGATTAATTGTGTGCGTGGCACCACATTTTTTTGCCAATTCAAGTTTGCTGTCCATTACATCAATGGCAACAATGGGACAAGCACCGGAAAGGCGTGCCCCCTGAATGGCGGAAATACCCACCCCGCCGCAGCCAATTACAGCCACACTTTCAGTGGGCTTTACCTGCAAACGGTTTAAAACGGCACCAAAACCGGAAATAAATCCACAAGACATGGCGGATGCCACTGCGAAGGGAATGTCGTCATCAATTTTACAAAGGGTGGATTCGTGACAATTACAGTATTCTGCAAAGCCGGTGGCCGAAGAAGCCGTCTGGATAGGCACCCGACCGTCTGCCCTCGTATAAGGGCCCGGCTTACGAAACTCCAGGGGAGGAATATTTTCACAAAACCAAGTCCTGTCGGCAAGGCATGGACCGCAGGTGCCACAGCCCGCACGAATAATGGCACAAACAACCCTGTCACCAGGTTTTACATAGGTTACACCGGGGCCAACGGCATCGACAATACCGGCAATTTCATGACCTGCCGTGGCGCAACCTTCATAACTTCCATGCTCGCCGCGAATACCGTGAATATCACTATGACAGATGGTGCAGGTCATAACTTTTAATCGAACTTCTTTTTCTTTAGGTTCTGCCAATTCCATTTCCTCAATGGTAAAGGGTGCTCCCATCTTTTCAACCACTGCCACTTTACATTTCACAGTCTTTTCCCCCTTCTTTCACCACTTTTTAGCTTTATCTCATGCTACTCCCGCCATCTACGGCAATGGTTTCCCCCGTCATGTAAAGATCCTCTTGCACTAAAAAGAGTATGAGTTTAGCCACATCGGCAGGTTTTCCCACTCTTCTTAGTGGCGTCATTTTTGCCACCAGCTCAAATTCTTCTTTGGGTGTTGCTTTGTGCATGGGGGTATCTATCATGCCGGGACAAACTGTGTTGATTATAATATTATCCGGACCAAATTTGCGGGCGAAACTTTTAGTTTGGGCAATAATTCCCGCCTTTGAGGCCACATAAGCGGCGCTGCCCACCCCGCCATTAAAGGCGGTGACGGAACTGACATTCACAATGCGGCCGAATTTTTGTTTTTGCATGTGCGGAATCACTGCCGTCATAAAGTTGTAGTGTCCGATCAAGTTTGTGGCCAGTACACGCTGGTATTGTTCCAGGGTAGTATGCATTAACAGATCCCCGCCCATTTGGCCGGGTTCCACCTCAACCTCAATTCCGGCATTATTGACCAGAATATCTATTCTGCCGAAATGATCTAATGTTTTTTGCACAGCTGCTTGCACTTTTTCCGGTACAGCCACATCGCAGCATATAGACAACACTTTTTCCGAAAATTTTCTTATTTCCCTTTCCGTCTCTGACAATGGTTGGGCTGTGCGCCCAACAAGCACTACTGCAGCTCCTTGTTGTGCCAGTTGTATGGCTGTTTCCTGGCCTATGCCTTTACCGGCACCGGTAACAAGCGCAATTTTGCCTGCAATTCCATAATCAATCATAAACCCCATCCTTTCTTAGCTACATGTGTGTGACAATTTTCCCATCCGGCTGTTTAATACCAATAAAATCGCCGGCTAAAACCACATAATCCCCTTCAAAAGCGCGGACTTTTGCCCAGTGACCTGTTAACTCTTGATCAAGGGGCACCCCGTCGGCAATCATTTTTTGTCTAACCAGTTTACCGTCAACTTCCCTGGGGGTAATTCCTTTTTCCAGGCAAATGGCAGCAGCGATACCGGCTGCCTGCCCTGTACTCATGGACGGGGCTATAATGCGTACGGCAGCTTGGGCATTAAACTCCGAGGAAATACAGCGCCCCACCACAAGTAAATTATCGACATTCAGCGGCACAAGGGCTCTGTACGGTATTTCACAATAATTTTTGGGATCCACGCGTGCTTCCACGCCGGCAGGTCTGCCGAAAATATGCATGTCATCTGAACACTGGGATTCCCTGCAAACGGCACCCTCCAGCGGTTCCGGAACATGAATATGCCGTAGAAAACCGATTCGGGGACTGGTGGGATGGTGAGTATCAAAGAATTCGGGGAAACGGGCTATGCCGTCGGTAAATTTCTTACCGCTGGCCACATCAGCGTCTTTTAAAATATATTCGCCCAGAATACGCCTGGAATCGCGCACACCATGCATATTGGCAATACCCGTTAATCTAGCCCGCTCAAAACCGGGAACATACTTTTTGAAAAACTTCTCTAACCACAAAATTTGATTATGCTGTTCAAGAATTTGCCTTGTTAAATCCTCCGGGTCCAAATTCCTTGTATAGAAACTATGGGCAGTCATTACAGTAATATCGGCATCGGTAGCTTCAGTATTAGGGATTTGATAAATTAAGGCTGTGGGAAAGATCACAAAGGGCAGATCTCCGTTTTTTACGGCTTCCTCTTCCAGTTCAGCCAAAAGGCCAAAAGATGTTGCGCCTACATTTTCTTCCCGCCATTTTGCATTGGCCTGTCCATATTTGACCAAGTCCACATTGGCCATACGAAAAGCAAGGGTGGTGGACATATTAAGCCCGGCATAATGGGGGCTCCCTACCTCATAAGGGGCACCGGCAGAAGCCGCCACATCGCCGTCACCCGTTCCGTCGATCACAATTTTTGCCCAGGTGGTAAATTCGCCTGCTTTGCCGTGACAGACTACTCCTTTGATTATGCCCTCCTCAACAATGGCTTTAATGGCCGTCACACCGTATAAAATGCGGCAGCCTGCTTCCACCAGCATTCTTTCTAACATCAATTTACCTTTATCCGGATCTATCATGGGCAGATGGGGACGATCTATAGCATCACCCTCTGCCTCCAACCTTTGCAACCACTCCTTACATAAACCTTCAACCACGCCAGCAATACCTGTGACATAACCGTTTGTAGCCAAGCCTCCTACGGACTGGGCACTGTCAATGAGCATTGTGCGCAAGCCTTTTCTGGCTGCAGAGATGGCTGCTGCCACACCGCCTACGCCGCCTCCAACCACTAGTACATCGTAGTAATAATTTGTTTTGTGCATTATCCTTCTCCTTTCTCTTCTTACCATGTAACCTGGCAATGCCGGTCTAATTACATTTATTCTGATATTTTAGATTAATTACATTATATATTAATGTAAATATTTTCACAATTTTTTCACCTTATTTTCTTTATGTAAAAATAATATATGCTTTTTTTTGCCAAAAAAAAGCTGTCGGTTTGTCCGGCAGCAATTTTTACGACTTCATGGCGGCTGCATACTCGGCCAGGATTTTTTCCGGATCCGCACTATTATAATCAACAATATTTTTTAAAAGGATAAAAGAATCTAAATCGACAGCATCAAAATAAACGGCAAAACCCTCAGCATCATTTCGTATAACTTTTCCATTTATAGTAATGACAAGTTTTGCACTGGTACCGGTTAAATGAATGCTTATGGAAACCTGCTTTTCTGGGGGAGCTGTTGGTTGAGAAAGAATAAAAGCCCCCTTTAAGCTAATGTCCTTTACTTTACCGGTAAACTTTTCCTCCCCGGTGTCAATTTCAACTTGCATCCGGAAAGGCACCCGGGAAAATCTACGCTTTTCCATACAATCACCCCTGTTTAAGTTTTCCAGGTTTATTTTTTTATTCTCGTTTAAACAAAAATAACCTTTCGCGCAATAATTTTTCTCTGCTGAAAAATTTAACCCCCCATACCTGGTATGAGGGGTGATTTTCCTGGTTCAGTCTCTATGTTACTTAAATAGCAGATTTTACATCTTTCAAAGGAACATCCATTTTGTTATGGTTAGGGAAGCGTTGGAGGTCTGTATGCGGGATAAAGGAGGCGGAAACAAACTCATCCATATATCCGGGATAAACGCTAAGTTCAATATAAGTCATTTGCTCTGCCGTCTCATCAATATATTCTTTGGCTTTTTTATTGATTAAACTCAAATAACTTCCGATTAAGGAGCTATTGCCGATAAAAGTATATTTCTCCGGGTCAATATCGGGAAATAGCCCAATATTAATGGCATTTTTAATATTAATATGGTTGCCGATTCCGCCGGCTACTTTTACTTCCTCTAAATCGTCAAAATCCATGCCGACACTGGACAACAAGACACAAGTAGCTGAATAAACGGCAGCTTTAGCTCGAATAAAATTATCAATATCTACTTCGGTAATATAGATATCTTCATCCAGACCATATTGTTCTTTTTCCGCCACAATATATTGCCCGATACCATATTGGTCAAACTTTACGTACTTGGTTGTCACATCTTTCCTAAATTTGCCTCTGGCATCAATGAGGCCTACGCGCTTTAATTCAGAAATTAGATCAATAATCCCTGAACCACAAATGCCATAGGGCTTTTCCGCACCAATAATAGTTAATTGGGCTTTATAATCATCACCAATGGTTACGGCTTCAATGGCTCCGGGGGCCGCACGCATACCACAAGAAATTTCACCGCCTTCAAAGGCAGGCCCGGCGGAACAGGCACATGTCATTAAAAAGTCGCTATTACCCAGCACTATTTCTCCATTTGTACCCAAGTCGATTAAAATACTGACTTTTTCACTTTCTCGAATCAAGGCAGGCAAAACGCCGGCGCTAATATCGCCGCCCACATAACTGGCCACGGCGGGAGAAAGATGAATGACAGCATTTTTATTAATGCAAAGGCCGATATCAGCTGCTGTTATATTTAAATCCCTTGTGTCGGTTAAGGCTGGAATATAAGGCTCTTTTCTCAGAAAATCAGGATAAATTCCCAGCAGCAGCTGGGTCATGGTGGTATTGGCGGAAGCTGTGAACATAACTATTTCCTCACAGCTAATCTTGTTGGCTTTGCACAACTCCATAATCAAAGGGTTGATGCTTTCTTTAACCACGGCATCCTTTAATAATTTTAAGCCGTCACCTTTGATGGCATAAATAATACGATTAATGACATCGGCACCATACTTTGATTGTGCATTGGCACAGGCTGCTTCACCCAGAATTTGCTTGGTTTCCAAATCTACTAAACAAGCAGCCACAGACGTGGTGCCAACATCAACGGCAACTCCATATCCTGCCGTTTTTCCTGGCGGCTTAATCTCAATAATCCTTATTTTATCATCATCTAGCCATGTATATACAACCGCAACCTTAAAATTATTCTCCCTTAAAATTAAAGGGATTCTTTGTAAAAGGTGCGTATTAATTTCAACCCTAGAACAGCCTAACTGAAGTCGCAAATGCTTTTTTATCCGGGTAACATCAGAAATATTATCATCTAAAGTCGGTTCATCCAGTTCCAACTCAATTTTTCGTACATGACTTTCCGTAGTAAAGGTTGACGCAAATTTATCCCTAACTTGATAAAACTGCCGTTCATACTTTTCTGTATTATTTTGTACACGAATGTTGTTAACGTCTAAAAGAGATTCTTGGGGAACGTAAATGGTTACGGGCTCAACCACAGCACAGGAGCACGCCAGAACCGTCCCGTTTTCTTTGCTTTTAAACATACTTTTTTGCCTGACGGAGCCGTCCACAAGTTTTACCCTGCATTTCCCGCACGTTCCATTTCCATTACACGGTGCATCAATATTTACCCCGGCTGTGCGAAGCGCATGCAACAGGTTTTCACCTTGCTGAACTTTTACTTGTAGAGTTTCATTTGGCGTTTTTATGGTTAAATCAATCATTGGTGCACCTCCATTTTTGGGATCATGGGCAGGCATAAGCCTGCCCAGTCTAGCTCATTACATAATGGGATCCAGGGTCAAAGCAGGATGGCCTTTGGCGGTCAAAAAGTTTACCACATCTTCAATATCTGTAGCTATGGTTTCATCGCAAATCATGTCAGCAAAGTTGTCAATGCCGTACAGTTCTTTAGCTGTTTTATTAAGTCTTTCCGCTATATCGTCTTTTAATTCTTTAGGCATCCAAATAATTCTTTGTAGACCGCCCTCGGCAGCAAGAAACTTCCTAGAGGCAATAAAATGTCTGCCATGCCCCATAAATCCGGGCGTCTGCACACCTCCACCGGTCATGGAGGCCAGTTCGCCAAATGTCATACCTACCGGTGTTGTACCGGCATATTCGCGGTTCACAATAATAACACCGTTGCCTTCCGGAGCAATGCCGCAAATACATTCAAAACAACCGCAAGATGTCATGGGATCTTCTAAAATGCTGTAAAGAGTAATTCTGGAAACAGCTCCTTGGGAACGTTCTTCCACTGCTTTATTGACTGCTGACCAGATACCTTTAACTTCGTCTTCCAGACCTTCTTTAGGTACAGGTTGGCAAGCTCCGGTGGGATCTAGTTCTTTTGTAGCTTTTGCATCCAGCCAGCTCACTGCACCACATAAGCCTAAACGTTCCGGTGTGACAACGCATACATGGGCGGGAGCAAAGGACTGGCAAAGTGTGCAAGTGTAAAACGTATCGACACTTTCATCAGTCAGGGACTCCAGACGCTCATCCCTGGCTCTATAGCTGGGTAGCGCCAATTCCTGCTCCAGTTGATGTACTTTTTCTTCATCGGTGATAATTGTAACCTGGCATCTATCGATCACCGTACCAAATTCATCATGCATCATGGCATATAGAACTTCGCCGAAATGTTTTAATCTTAAGCCTTTAGCATAGGCATCTTTACCGATACGAATCCAGGCAATATTGCGCTGCCCGATATGCATGACACCTTCCATATAATTTAAGAAGTAGTGTATTCTTCTTTCCAGCACAGGTTCAAAATCTTCTTCCATATTCTTCCCGGCCACTTCCACCAAGAGGGCCAGAGGTAAGTATACTGGCGGCTCAACGGCATCAATATCCGGCCCAATGAGCTCAATCTTATGGTCTTCCACTTCTGCTAAAGGTCTCATTTTGACCAATTCCCAAGCTTTGCTGCGTTTACTACCAAACTCTGCATATACATTGTCTTTGCGAATTCTTTCCCCTTCAAAGGCGGCGGCGAAGCTTACCGGAATGGGAATCTCTTTTACTTTAATTTTAATACCGCGCGCTTCCAAAGAAGTTTTTACAGTTTGCGCATGGTCTTTTTGCGTAATCAAAGCCCCCGGCACTTCCGGCACTTCCACATCAGCAATAACAGGGAAGCCCAGCGCTATGGCTCCGGCACCGGCAGCCACAACCACTTCATTAAGTGGACCAAAAGTATTGACAAAGGCCGGCAATCTTTCTTTGGTATAAGCCAACAATCCGTCTAAATCTCCGGGTGTGAGGGCACCAAAAATTAATGCGGCCCGTACCGCTACCGATACCACATGAATGACGGATGTAATATCGTATCCGATGGGAATTACTCTAAATTCCAAACCTGTTTTTACGTCTGAATTAACGATTTGGTCTACAGTTTTGCCGATAAGAAAAGTCAGTAAACCTTTTTCTTGATAATCTTTAACGATAGACACCAGATTTTGCTGATTTTCCGCTTCCCCCACAATGACGGCAATGCCGGGAATGTCACCGGTCACCAGCGGTACCCCAAGGGAACGAATCACAGGGTCAGGAATGAACCCAATACCGGCTTCTTCCTCATAAGCATTTTCCTCTGTGGCGTATTTAACTGCTTCAATGATTTCGGCACAGACGGCAGTTGCCAGACCTGCATTTAACGCTTTAGCCAAATCATCCTCTTCCACAATGAGGCTTGCGGCAACGTCTAAAGCAGCTTCCAGCTCTCCCAAATTAGTAATTTTCTTTCCTGTGGCCGCATAAATTACCGGTAAAGCATAAGCAGTACCCGGAAAAGCAACTTTATGTTCTTTTCCTGTGGCGGCAATGGCGTCGCCTACGGCCTTCCTGGCCAATTCCAGCGCCGCTTTAGCACCTGAAAAAATAACGGCAGTTAGACTCATGTTCTCTTTTCAACCTCCTTCATGAAGTGTTTATAGGAACCGTCAAAGCTTGCAGGAGCAAGAAATTCAGATGGGACTTTTGTCCCATCTGAATTCTATGAATAGTAGTACAAATATTACAGTTCTAAGTAAGAATCAGCATAAAGAGTATTGCCTAAAATGATGTCACAAGTTTTGACAGCTTCCTGCAATTTGGGATCACAAGGATTGGCAATGGCAGAGGTCAATCCGCACATCATGGCCATGGCCAAGGTATAAGCATCCAAAACGGGCCGTAAATGTTTGGGAGCACCGTTGGAAACGTTACTTAAACCGCCTGTAGTTTTCAGACCCATTTCGCTCATCATTTTAATGGCCTCTAACACTTCCACTTGTTTTTCCTGCATACCTTTAATTACTAAGAACAACGGGTCGAACAAGAGGTCTTCGGGATCCATGCCTGCTTCCATTGCTCTTTCCAGCATTTGCTGACAATACATCATGCGCTCATCATTATCTCTGGGAATTCCTTCCTTGGCGCATAAAGCAATGCACATGGCATCATTGGCTGCTGCCAGGTTAATATTGTCAATCCTGTCACCGGCGTCGGCAGAGTTAATGATAGGCTTTCCTTTGGAGCGATTATATACTTTAATGCCGGCTTCAATGGCCTTTTTATTGGCAGTATCTAAAGCCAAGGGAATGTTGTCGCATTCAGACTGGATCAGTTGCACAACCCACTGCATAATTTCTTCACCGTCTTTTTCCGCCGGGCCAATATTTACGTCAAGGTATGCTGCACCGGCAGCAATTTGTTCCTTGGCCCGCTTTAAGATGGGCTCAGGATCTCTTTCCTCCAAGGCCTTGCGAATTACCGGTGAAATGCAGTGAATTCTCTCACCAATAATCATAAACTTTTGCATTTCTCTACCTTCTTTCTTATTTATTTTTTCCGGAATTATCTTTTTTATCGGCAAAAGATAAATTTATGGCAAGCAGACAGAACAACAACAGAGCAAGTTGCGCATATTGTTCTGCCTGCTTTTGTCATTAATTAAGTTCGCGCAAGAATTTGGGGATCTGCATTGCTTCTTCCGGTCCCACAATAATTTCCCAACCGGGCAGTTCTTCTTCCACTTCACCTTTTAAGACTGCCACTTTACCAGGGAGAACAAGTCTCTTTCTTGTTAGTTTTTCTTCTAAACCGCTATTTTTAATCATATCTCTAATGACACTTGCGCCCAACTTGCCTGCGGCCCAGGATGTGAGTACAGACAAGCCGCCGGCATCAGGAACCGCCAAGTAGGCAGGTACTTTTGCCCTTTCAATTTCACCGGAAACAACAAAATAAGTGAGCGCAAAGTCAACTGTTAAGAGCACAGGAGATTCAGCATCGGGATTGGCGAACTCATATACTTTAGGTTCAACGCGCATGGGTTTTTGTGGATCGGTAAAGATATTTTGTCTAAGTGCGAATAAAGGTAAAGCATTGGCATATTCAATATCATCTAAGACAATAATGGAACCGTATTTAAGGATGAATGTTGCAGCAAGGGCTGTTTGCAGGTAAGCATTGTCTTTGGCTAAATCATTGACAAAAACGATTGAGGGATAACCAAATGTTCTGTCCTTGCCTTCCAAAGCCGTTCTTCTGACTTCGATGGTTTTTTCAAAAGTCTTAGCAATATTTTCGCCTGTTGTATTTAAGACTAACTCTTTATAATCTAAACCCTGGGCTTTTTCTGCCAGTGCGTACAGGTCTTCAACGGTGTCAGCGCTTAATCCTAAAACTACGCCATTGTCTTTGGCCAGTTTAACCATCTCGTCAAGGTTGCCGGCATTGGCTCCTA